>Ga0208742_1000755_pt1 | contig 10419 bp, 17 predicted proteins | sample CryBogCBH28Sep08_FD_184601 | JGI IMG/M metagenome (GOLD analysis project Ga0208742, IMG submission 184601) | Freshwater microbial communities from Crystal Bog, Wisconsin, USA - CBH28Sep08 (SPAdes) (version 2) | ecosystem: Environmental > Aquatic > Freshwater > Lake | place: Crystal Bog... | reverse complement strand
TTGTAACAAACGCCGAAACCATCACGTCGGGAGACGTTGTGGTCGTCGTAGGGTGATGCCTACGGCCTGACGATGGCAGTCAGTTAACCTAACAGTCCTGAGGAGGACACTATGAAGGAAGTAACAATGACCGCTGCTGCTTGGGCTAAGCTCAAGGCTTGGGCTGAGCTCAACGCTGCTGAGGATGAGCGCGAGGCTGCTGAGTCTAAGTACTTCGCTGCTGCGGCTAAGTACGAGGATGCTGTTCAGGCTGCGTACAAGGCTGCTTTGGCTGAGCTCAAGGCTGCTTTGGATGAGCTCGACGCTGCTTGGTTTGAGGCTGAGTACGAGGCTGCTTTGGCTAAGTACGAGGCTGCTTGGGCTAAGTTCAAGGCTGCTAAGGCTGAGCAGTAGCAAACGCCGAAACCATCACGTCGTGAGACGTTGTGGTAGTGCTGGGGTGATGCCCAGTGCCTGACGATGGCAGTCAGTTAACCCAAACAAAGGAATAACAATGAGTAAGAAGAACATGCTCATCATGCTGAGCCTCAGCATGGTGGTGTCGTTTGTAGTTGCCTGTATCTCGCAGTGGTTTGCGTGGTACACCTCTCTGACCTTCGGTCAGAACGTGGCAGTCACAACTGCAATCTCAACTCTGGTCATCACTCTGGTTGCAGCGTTCTACGTTGCAGACTCAGGTGTTGAGTCAGACAGCAGTTCAGACGTGGACTACTTCGTCGATGAGGACAACCTCATCTAAGTAGTACAGCCCTGATGGTCGTAGGGTGGGTTCGACTCCCACCCAGGGCGCTCCCGTAAGGGTAACACAAACAATAAAAGGAGGTGAAACTATGAAGGAAGTAACAACTTTCGAAGCTGCTAAGGCTAAGTTCGATGTTGCTGCGGCTAAGTGCAAGGCTGCTAAGGCTGAGTACAACGCTGCTTTGGCTAAGTACAAGGCTGTTGATGCTGAGCGCGACGCTGCTTGGGCTGAGCGCGACGCTGCTCAGGCTAAGTACGACGCTGCTAAGCGTGAGTTCTGGGCTGCTGCTGAGGCTGAGCGCGAGGCTGCTAAGGCTGAGGTCAAGGTTGCTTGGGCTAAGTTCGAGGCTGCTGAGGCTGAGCAGTAAGTATGGTCCGCTCATAGTCAGTTGGGACGATGTTCAGGGTTCGAATCCCTGTATGAGCACTCCCGAAAGGGAAACCCAAATAACAAAGGAGATAGCAATGGCGTACCGTCCATGTGGCTACACCAATTGTCCAAACATGGGTGAGATCATCCGTAGCCAGTTCGCTGGCACACGTGATGAGTTCGTCTGTGCCGACCACTACTTCCAGGCTGTGCCTGTGAAGAAGGCAGCCGACAATGACTGAAGACGGTGTGTACTTCAGTTGGCATCGGCTATGGAACTTCCAAGCTCCATGGTCAGCAGTCTACTGTGACCGCACAGTAGGCAGGGCTTGGACTAAGCGTACAGCCCGCAAGTTGCTCAGTCAGGCTGAGCACTCGAATTAATGCAGTAGGGGTATGAGCTCCACCCCACCCAACGGGCTCAATTAACCCAAACAAAGAAAGAAGGCATTATGCCAGCACCGAAGACCAAGAACCTGCGCAAGAGCGACAAGGAAGCAATGAAGAAGCGCACTGCTTCCAACAAGCTCCGCAAGCAGAAGACTCTTGAGGCGCACATTCTTCGCAACAAGAAGAAGCGCGGCGAGGTTCAGTAGTAACTGAGGTGGTCCTCAGTGCAGTAAAGCAGTACAGGGTGGGTAGGGTTCGATTCCCTGCCCATCCACCACGTCGTGAGACGTTAACCTAACCCAAACAAGAAAGGAAATACCATGAAGAGTGGTACCTTTGTCCCAGCCAACTTCACCATCGGTGAGAAGGCATCCGTACGCTTCGAGGGAGGAAAGATGGTGCGTCCTGACATCATCGTCAACGTCTTCCGCAACGAAGCCGAACAGCGTCAAGTCGCTTTCAAGCTTGGCTTCCAGGTCAAGTCCAACAAGCGTAACCGCTAAGGGGTAGGGACAACCCCAGCTCCGGACATGTGTCGAAGTTAGGTAGCTCATAACTACCTCGGAGCACGATGCTTTACACGCATCATGTAGTAACAGGCGGGAAGTCTGGAGTCTCGCTCCTGCGCAGAAATACCGCAACCAGACAACAGGAAGTTCATCCTGGGCAGATTGCCAAAACGAACACTAACCCAAAAGGAGGTAGCCATGTCGGCTACTTACAACAACGACGTTACCGTCGTGATCATGTCCAACGCTGAGGCTGAGCTCGAGCTTGCCAACGCGTCGTTCACCGGGACCAAGTCCTCGGGCGTCTTCCTCCAGGAAGAGCTCATCGACTCCGTCCAGGTTCTCGCACTCGGAGGCTTCGACCTCGAGCGCGTGATCGGCTCCGGCATCGCTGCTGCTAAGGCTGTGGGATACTCTAAGGGTATCTACGACGCCTACACGCAGTCACAGCGTGCCTACGGCAAGAAGCTCAGCGAGTCCATCGCTGCGCTCACGCCTGCGACCGTGATCACGAAGTCACTGACCTACACTGGCAGCTACCGCAAGGGTCGTTACCAGATCGAGATCACCTCTGATCTGATGACTGACTCTGACGGACGCAAGTTCTTCGAGGTCTCCGTCCGTGACGAGTTCATCACCTCTGGTGTTGTGACCGCATGGAAGGACTCCCAGAAGACTGGTGGTGTGCGCATTGCTCGCGAGCTCTTCGTGCACGACCTCGACAAGGGTCAGTTCTACTTCCTTGACGGTAACAAGAAGGAAGGTGTCTACCTCGGTCACACCTCAGTGTACAACTACGTGCTGAACCTGATCCAGTCATCAGGTATCATCCGTGCGTTCACTGCAGTTCTGAACGAGATTCCCCAGTCCGAGCACCGCAGCATCGCTCGCTCTGGCCTGGACACCCCTCAGGCTCAGTTCCTCAACGTTGTCAAGCGCATGAAGGCTAACATCAAGCCTCTGGTCGCTGACAGCAAGAAGGCTGCAGCTAAGGCTACTACTAAGTAGTTCCTCGTTGTAAGGGATTGATAGTACCCCTCTAATTACTATCACCCCCAGACATGTGTCGATGTTCTTGGGCTCATAGCCTAGGTGGGGGACCATGCCGGGAGGCATCAATGCAATACCCTAACCCAAATAAAAAAGAAAGAAGGAATACACCATGAACAAAGAAGTGTTTTCTGTCATGTACCGGAAGAAGAAGTGGTTCCGCCTAGGGCCACTTAATTTCCTCCCCGTACGGTTCTTCGATTACAAGGATGCAATAGCACACTTGTCAAAAGAAGAGGGAATCAACCCCGCTGAATGGTTGGTAAACAACAATTGCCTCTCATTCAAGTCTCGCAAGGGTATCTGGACGATCATCTCAGACGAATACCTGTGGGACATGTCGGTGGCCTGATGACAGATGTCACAATTGTTTCACGTGAAACATATATATCGATCCGATATATAATCTGATTTGCATTAGGTATTAGGCTATAATAGTCTAATTGTTTCACGTGAAACATTCATAGGGTGCATGGGGCATTCCAATAGGTTAACGGGTACGTTAAAGTGGGGCTTCTATGAAGCCTGGGCGCTGAACCCACATGACCATAAACGCATCTCGTCTAGACTATACTAAGTATTAAGTTTGTCTAGGCTACGGCTTACTCCGAGCTTTAAGGGGTGTGTGCTGATCCGTTAACCTATTGGGGTGTCCCATGCATCTCTATGTAGATAGCTTATAAAAAGCTTGCATGTGTTTAGACACACGCATCCCATTATAACTATAGATTTATCTACAGTTGTATGGTGAGTGCATTTCCTATCCATTGTAGATTGCTTAATCATCACTCGTGTAGTGGTGATTAAGGGATAAACAATGGAGCCTAATCCCACTCCAACCTAACCCAAAGGAGACCATTGTGTCTACTATTAATAATCAAACAACTAGTGCTCAGATCATCGATCGCATGAATGAGGTACAGGTTGAGCTTGCTCAAGTAATGGATAAGTTAAAGAGCACTCTCTCCTACGAGAGTGAGCTGTTGCAGTCCAACCCGCGCTACGCAGAGTTGGCAAAGCTCGTCGATGAGTACTTAGAATCACCTGCGTACCTGGAACACCGGAAGGTTGCTGGTGAGATGAATGACATTGTGTTCTCGTCATTGCGTGAGGAGACTGATGAGGGAGAGGGAGTTTCGTTCTTTGACAAGCGCAATGCGTTGATCGACGAGTTCACAGCATTGAAAGTCTCAGTCCCCGAGGTTGCCGCCGCTTCTCAGAAGTACGTTGAAGATGTGCGTGCTGCTCTTAGCGAGTACAACAAGTCACTCGCTTCGTTGTTCAGCTCATACTCTTGGTTCAACGAGGCTCCTATGCCATTGTCAGACGGTTCATTTGACATGTTCCTTTCGGCAGAAGAGAAGGGAATCTACTATGACCTCGATGGCTGTGATGGTTGCGAGGAATGCACCATCGTAGAACAAGAGTAACTAGTTGCTCAGGACCAGATGGAAGGTGTTGCGCGGGTTCGATTCCCGCCTGGTCCACCACGTCGAGAGACGTTAAATTAACCCAAAAGAAAGAAGGAATATGTCAGTAACAATACAACAGCACAATGTTTGTTACCACTACCACCTCCCCATGGCACAGTACGAGGTACTGTCTCCCGTGGCTCGAGAACTGGTTGGGGTGCATCAACACTTGGCTGGCATTGAATACAATGACTTGTATCTCGTATCTCAGATCGAGAGTGAGCCCAATGGGATGTGGCGTTTGCTTTCTACCACTCCCTTCCGCTCGCTCGACGAGATGAAATACGAGTTCAAGTACGACAAAGGTCGCCTACTTAGTTTCTTTCGACAAGAGGTTGAGTCTGGTGATCTTGTTGCAGTCAATCGTTGTTCGCCTGTCCGCATCGAACGTACGTTCGCTCACATCATGTTCAACCAAAAAGTTGGCATGTATCTACCCGAACGTGATGGGATGGTGAAGTGATGACAACAGTTATCACCATTGCTTGCGATGTATTGATGCTTCTTAATCTTCTGTACTTGATTATTGCTACAAAGAAGATAAAGAAACGCAATCAGTACAAGCTTACGTGTATGAAATCAACTACTGAGATGAATGTCTCTGACTTTATCTACGTAGATGATGACGGTAACTACAAGCACAAGGACGTTGAGCCTTGGGTAGTAGAAGAGTGCTAATGTAACAGGTTACCCCAGCCAGTCGGTGGTGAGGTAAGATGGTTCGACTCCATCTTGGGGTGCTCCCGAAAGGGAAAATGCAGTACAACCTAAAGTTAGGAGGCAAGGTACCATGAGTACACTGCGCAAGCTAGCAATTTGCGCCGCCTTCGTTGCAACAGCAACAGTGATTGTACCAGTGAGTGTGGATGTTAATCATGGGCAGCCCCATGTGCGACACTCTATGCATGCTACTGTCACTAAGCTGTCATATCCTGTGGCTATCATACCACGTACGGATTTGACAGCTTGGACTGACAGTCAGCCACTGGCTACAAAACCTGTGTTGCATACGAGGGTGGTGAGGTTGCCAAGCACGTCAGCCACAACATGGCCTGATGCTACTGATCCAATGTCCCAGCTACCTCGTGATGTGCAGGCAAAGTTTGCTTGTATCCGGTATCACGAGAGCAGGGACCACTTGCACTCACTCGAACCAACGAGTGGGGCAGCAGGTTGGTATCAGTTCACCCCATACATATGGTGGTATGCAACTACACAACTTCCGGGATTGCCATCATCAGCTCTGCAAGCAACTGGTGATCAGCAGTCTCGTGTAGCTGCGTGGTATTACAAGCGCAACAACGGCTTCTACCCCGAATGGGCAGCAGACGACAGCGTTTGTAACCTGTAGTAAGCAGGGTCGGGGGGTCTTCGGACCCCTCGACTGCTGCGAGAGATATCCAAGTCGGACGACAGCCTTGGGTATCTCTCGGGGCAGGAAGTTCCTGTACCTGTAGTAAGCAGTACATAACCCAAACAAGAAAGGCATTATCATGCAAGAAAACAAGAAGATGAGCGAGATGATCCGCGAGATGGAAAACGTCACCATCAAGCAGCTGTTCGAAAGCGTTGCAAAGCGCGAACCAACAGCCAGCGAACTGGCAGACGTCATCGAGATCGTGGAGGAACTCGTCAATCCTTCAACTCCTCTGGAGTCAGCTATTCTCAAGCTGGAGTCTGCTGTTGAGACTCAGCTTGGTATCAAGCCTGTACGCAAAACTAAGCCTAGTGCTAAGCGTCGCGTTGAAGGATACATCAACTGGAGCCACTACAAGGACTGGCTCGACATGCTCTTGGACGGAACACCTCGTGTTCTTACGTTCACAGAGATCAACCAGATTGTGCCTAACTGGCGCAATATCCGTCGTCCAAGCTTGCGCAACCGCTTCCGTGTTGAAGCGGAAGCTCGTGGCTACTCTTCAGTGTCTGTCAAGTTTGACGACCAGAAGCGTGTCATCAAGCTTCAGGCTCTGAAGTAAGCAACACATTCTGACTAACTTAGCTTAGTCAGGTGGAGTAAGTGGATTCACAAGTGGGAACTTGCGATGGGGGTTCGACTCCCCCATACTCCGCGATGCATTACACGCATCATGCAATAACAGGCGATCCGTCAGTGTCGCACCTGAGTCATCGTGACAAAATACTTAGCTGACATAACCCAAAACAACAAGAAAGAAGGAAACAACAATGAGTGAAGCTACCTACGCAGGCATGCCCATTCCACAGTGCTACCAGGACCTGGCTGACGTTATCGCAGCTGGTACTGACCGTGTAATTCTTTACGGTCGTCCCGGTACCGGCAAGACCTACTCCGGCCTCACGGTCGGTGTCGGCGCTGCAGGTTCCGAGCGTCTCATCTGCACTGAGGACATGACCTCAGCTGACGTATCGGGTGCGTTTATGCCCAACGTTAGCGGTGGATTTGAGTTCCTCCCAGGTTCTGCTCTGCGTGCATGGAACACTGGCGGTCGTCTTGTCATTGACGAGATCGACAAGGCTGGTGGTGACGTGTTCGCTCAGCTCCTGGCGTTTACGGACACTGTTGACTCGGCATCATTCACGCGTCCAGACACTGGCGAAGTCATTCGTCCAGCCGCTGGATTCTCCGTGGTGATGACGTCCAACATCGAGGACCCAAACGAGTTGCCAACGGCCCTGAAGGACCGCTTCCCTGTTGCAATCGAGATCAACGCAGCTCACCCAGCTGCTTTGATGGCGCTTCCTGAGTCACTGCGTATGATCGCAGCTGCTCTGGTTGCTGGCCCTATGGGTCAGCGTGCGTCGTTGCGCTCGTTCTACGAGTTCAACCGTTTGCTGCAGAGCGGTCACTTCACCGTCGAGCGCGCTGCTCGCATGGTCTTCCGTCACTTGGCGGACCCGATCATCGACGCACTGCGCATTGGCACTCTTACTCCTGAGTTCGAGATCTCGCTGTAGTATGAGTGAGTTCCCCTACGAAGAAGTAGTCCCACCGTTAGCTGGTGTCATCTCCTCGTTCCGCGAGGATGTGACTACGCCTATCGACTGGCAGATCGTTCCCACCCCTGGTGAGTTCGGTGCTGGCGTCGACTTCGTGGCCGGAGTTATGGCTGTCCCCCTCACGGGGGACAGTCACTCCGACCTCGTTCGTCTTCGTGAAGCAGTCCGTGTGCGTACCGGTGTACGTAACGATGCGATCTACAAGCAGATGGCTGAGTTTTACAAGAAGAATGGCATCACTGAGTCTGTACTCCGTGCTGCTGAAGTTGCTCGTAACTCTGCTATCACTCGTAAGTTTGCTGACGTCAAGGGTATCGTTGACGAGCCCGACGGATCTGAGAAGACTGTCGGTCGTCGCTTAGCTACTGCGAACACCATGCAATCGTGGGATCAGGCTGTTGAGTATACGCTCAAGCATTTTGGCACCAAGGCATTCGACTCCTTTGCGAGCGGTGTCCGGTCTGTCAATTCTGACTGGTCCAAGCAGTTGCGTTCGCTTAGCAAGCGGCTGTCGTCGGTATTCAATGGTTCTGCCGGTAAGCTCGGTAACACTGCACCTACTGGTTACGGTGGTATCGTAGCTGAAGCTGGGTTCCAGTACTCGCTTTACGCTGCCGATGCTGTCAAGGATTACTTGTCCTCGGGCTACAAGGCTCCAGAGGACATCAAGTTCAAGATGTCAGAGGCCAACGAGAAGCGTGCACAGAACTACGGTAAGCCTGATCCACTTGATCCACGTGGCGAGTTGACGCCTGAGAATGTTGAGATTGAAGACGATCTTCCAGACGACTTCGACTTCGACGAAGAATCAGGTTTCGGCAACCTTCGCATCTGTGAGACGATGCCATTGACCGTAGAAGTTGCCGGTTACATGCATCGTAAGCGTCGTGCGATGACCTCTGGTCGTCGTATCGCTTATCCGTCTCGCATGCTTACGGACCCACAGCGTCGTGTGTTCGGTAGTAAGGTCAAGGTCAAGGGTGGTATCGTAGTCATTGACATCTCAGGTTCCATGAGCCTGAGCCAGTCTGACATCGAGTCCATCGTTGAGGCAGCACCTGCTGCTGTCATCCTTGCCTACAGTGACTGCGGCGATGATCCCGATCCTAACGCTTGGCTTCTTGCTAACCGTGGTTGGCGTGTTCGTGACATTGGCAATATCGGTGGCATGAACAACGGTGTTGATGGTCCAGCTATCACCTGGGCTATTCGTCAACGTCACCGTAACGAGCCAATCATCTGGGTCACTGACGGTCAAATCACTGGCATGTCTGGCAGCGCACACTCCCAGTTAGCTCGTGACTGTGCCAAGCTGGTCAAGAAACACAAGATCATTATGATCCCTAGTGTGGCAGAAGCTGTCAAGCAGTTCAAGGCTGGTCGGTTTATCAACAAGCCTGCCGGTCGTGTTCGCGACGCTTTACTAGGCTACTTTGGCTAATAGTCACAACGTTCACTAGCATCGCATAAGCTAGAAACTCAGGGGATCTATCAAGCGGTCCCCTGAGTGCCATGCAGTACGAAGTACTGCAGTGTATCCACAAGGATACTGTAACCCAAAACAAGAAAAGAGTAAGTATGTCAGAAGAATTCAACTTCGGTGATCTTGGACTTGAACTTGACGAGGCTACTCAGTCGCGCATTGCGCACGCTGAGTTCCTTGAGAAGGTCAAGATCTGGGGTACTCACCTCGGTATGATCTGTGCTCCCTTCGCAGCTATGGCTAACGCCTTGCTGGAACAGGAAGGTAAGCAGGGTGAGGAAGTTGCCAACGTTGTTTGGCACGTTGCCACCGCAATGCCTACGGGTGTTGAGCTGCTTATTGAGCACATCAACGACTTGTACCAGTTCATGCAGTACGAAGCTGTCAAGGTACTTGGTGCACCCTTTGAGATGCACGAGAACCACAGCGAGAACTGTGATGGTACTCGTGAAACGTGCGGTCACCAGGATCACTACAAGGAAGGAGGTGAATGATGGAAGACCAACTCTCCAAGTTGCGTGACCACGTCAAAGAAATGCATCATCTTATCGATGACTGCAATGACGTAGTATCAACAAAGATTGTTGCTCACACCGTCGCTCGTTTGTTGGAATCAACAATCGATGCGTTGGGTGAGTTCATCAACCACAAGTCAACCACGAAGTAATTGGAGAGGCAAGAAGATCGGCCCTTCTAACCTATGCAAATAGGTTATGGAGAGTGCTTTTCTTTCTTGTTGTTGCATCTCGATAGCCCATCTAAATAGGTTAGTGGGCCGTATCTATACCCCGGATACAATGCAACGTATCCGATCCCGTACATGCTTCGTTGTGTGTACGGGAGCTGTTGTAACCAGCAACTACACGATATGCCATCCGACGTGGGATAGTAAATCCACAAGCAGCTCGCATACGTCCCTTGTTGCAGTTACACACTCAGCATGTGGGGAAGCACATGTAGGAACGGAGGCTCTCCTTAAACCTGTCCCCTTATAGTCACGGCCACCGACTAAAACGTGGTAGCTGCGCTAGCTTAACTGGCGATCCCGTACATGCTTCGTTGTGTGTACGGGAGCTGTTGTTAGCTTATGATGTACCGGAATATGATCCTACGAGATTATAAGTTAACACACTCAGCATGTGGGGAAGCACATGTAGGTAACCTGTGACCTTGACAGCGGCGCCGGGGAGCGGAGAACCCATACTTGTTGGTAGGTAGGTAGAGTAACCATCGTGCAAGTGAGCGCGTGTACGGGTGAAGACGCTCAGCACCTGGGTAAGTGTTTAAACTGCCCCCTCTCTTGTGTTTGCATGTACCGCCGAGGCTATGTGATGCAAACACGGACTCAGTATGAGGGGAAGCTCATACAGGTACCCGAAGCCTTGATAGAGGAGCAGATTGGGAAGCTTACTCAGTCACTGACAG
>Ga0208742_1000753_pt1 | contig 10424 bp, 11 predicted proteins | sample CryBogCBH28Sep08_FD_184601 | JGI IMG/M metagenome (GOLD analysis project Ga0208742, IMG submission 184601) | Freshwater microbial communities from Crystal Bog, Wisconsin, USA - CBH28Sep08 (SPAdes) (version 2) | ecosystem: Environmental > Aquatic > Freshwater > Lake | place: Crystal Bog... | reverse complement strand
GCGCCTCGAGCTTCCTTATCCTTATAACGGGGCGTATGTAGATCAAAGTATTGAAATATTAGATGACGCAGTGCGCTGGATTTTAGAGTACGAACCAAATGGTTGTGATCTTCCAGCATGGCTTGGTTATCACCCATGGTTTCCAAGAGAGTTATCTAGAGGAGATGCCGCAGAAGTGGAATTTACTGCCGACAAGATGATGAAGCGCGGAGATAACGGACTGCCGACGGGAGAATTTATTCCGGTTCCACCAGAACCTTGGGATGATTGTTTTGTTGATGTTAAAGGAACACCCTCAGTTGTTTGGCCAGGTGCCGCGCGTGTTACCGTGGAATCAGATGCGCCATATTGGACTGTCTATACAGAAGATTCAGATGGTGTCTGCATCGAGCCACAGACTGCGCCTCCTGATGCAGCAAACCTAGGAATTGATGGTGAGCATTACATCGAAGCGCTCTTTACCTTCTCTGAAGAGTATTAAGCGTTCTCACTGACGAGTTGGTCTTTACCACTGTGTGGTTGAGTAAAGCGATATCCAACATTGCGCACTGTGCCAATGATTGCTTCAAACTCAGGACCCAGCTTTGAGCGCAGGCGACGGATGTGCACATCAACAGTTCGGGTACCACCGAAGTAGTCATATCCCCAGATCTCTTGCAAGAGCTGAGCGCGAGTAAAGACTCTTCCTGGGTGTTGAGCAAGAAATTTGAGTAATTCAAATTCTTTAAATGTGAGATCAAGTGAGCGTCCTTTGATCTTTGCCGTGTACGACGTCTCGTCAATAACAACTTCACCTGTGCGAATCTCAGACAGGGAAGGATCAGATGCAAGTGCGCGCTCTTGATATTTACCAACAGCGATACGAATACGCGCTTCAACTTCGGCAGGACCTGCAGTATCTAAAATGACATCATCAATACCCCAGTCGCTGCTGATAGCAGAGAGCGCCCCTTCAGTTGCAACTGCAAGTAGTGGACAATTAAGACCAGTGCTTGTCATCAAACGTGTCAGCGCTTTGATCTGTGGCAGATCTTTGCGTGCATCGATGATTAAACAATCAGCATCAGGAGCGTCAATTAGAATTGAGCTCTCAGCAGGCAGTATGCGTACTTGATGTTGCAAGAGGGAAAGTGATGGCAGCACTTGGGCGCTTGCGCCTAAGTGATTGGTGAGAAGCAATATGCGTGCCATAAGGGGTGTAAGAATACCCGTAAGATTAGGACCATGGCAGAGCAGAATGAACTCAGGCAAAAAGGCTTAAGACTTACACCGCAGCGCGAGTTAGTCCTTCAAGCAGTTCGAACCCTTGGGCATGCAACCCCTGAAGAGGTTTCAGCGCATATTCGCTCCACTCATCCTGGAATTAATCTCTCTACTGTCTATCGCAACCTTGAGACTCTTGAGAACGTTGGTTTGGTTCAACACACTCATCTAGGTCATGGTGGTGCTACATATCACGCAGCAGAGGAGCTCACGCATCTGCATCTAGTCTGCGGTATCTGTGAATCTGTCGGCGATGCTCCGATCGATGCGGCAGCAAACTTTGTTCAATCACTTCTAGATGATTATGGCTTTCACACCGATGTCACACACTTTGCCATCTACGGCACATGCGCCACGTGTTATAACAAGAAGTAACTATGAGCTCAGTTCTAGTTGAAGATGGCCCGGATGCCGGGGCAATTTGGCATTTTGGTGAGCCCAACCATGAACAACGCGCGCTTGCTCTAGGTAACGCCTGGGCAGATCTCTCGCACCGCGCCGTCATTGCGGTGAGCGGTGAAGATCGCATCAAGTGGCTGAACGACATGTTTACCCAAGAGCTCTCCACATTGCCTACTGGTCAATGGACGATGTCACTTCTCTTAGATGCCCAAGGTCATATCGAACATCAGATGTTTATGGTCGATGATGGAACCACAACCTGGATGCATACAGAGAAAGAGAAAGCAGGCGAGCTCACTACATATCTAGAGAAGATGAAATTCATGCTCAAAGTTGATGTGAAAGATGTCAGCGATGAATTCGCCGTCTTACGCGCGCCCGGGATTACAGATTTCATTGGCGGTCCATACGCGCTTGTTTCGCGACATGATTTGGCAGAGACAACGGCTGCCTTTGCAAGTGCTCATCAGCAAATTGGTATCTGGGCGCTAGAGGCAGAGCGCATTGCTGCGGGCCGCGCTCGTATTCTTTTTGAAACAGATCACAAATCAATTCCCAACGAACTTGGGTTTCTTGGAAGCGCTGTGCACCTCAATAAGGGTTGTTATAGAGGTCAAGAGACGGTGGCAAAGGTTTTTAATTTAGGACACCCACCACGCAGGCTTGTTCTTCTTCACCTCGATGGCTCTATGGTGCATATGCCCCAGCACGGAGCAAAAGTAATGGATGGTGAAAAGGAGGTTGGCTTTATCGGTTCAGTTTCGCGTCATTATGAGTTGGGGCCTATTGCGCTCGCCGTAATTAAGCGCACAACACCAATTGATTCAACTTTAGATATCGATGGAGTGAGCGCGACTCAGGAAGTTATTGTTTCGGCAGGTTAATTATTTTTTGTTTGTGCCGAGCGTAGCTCTGAATTACGTATGGCAATTTCTTCGGCTTTTGCCTCAGTAAGCCTCGAGCCGTCGTAATCTAGAACTAGCTCTTTATCTAAGTTGATATCAGGGCCAAAAACTACGTGGTCTGAGAATTTCTTACCCAAGATCTTTACCCCTTCCTATCTCTTCTAAAACTCACGGGCATTACATGAATGATAGCAATGTAGTCCTCTTCTAAGATTCCCGTGATTTCTAGCTCTACACCGCGCTCATCAAAGCCTATCCAGTCATAGATTATGCGCGTAGTCCCATCTTCACCATGGATTCAAGGTTCAGAAGTAGACAAGACATGTTTTGCATGAGCTTTTCCAATTCGGTGCTTGCGGGATGATTGTGTAAAGCGCAGCTCCATGATCGGAGTCTGAAGTGCCTGGTGAGTAAATCAATTTGAAAGAATTCCTCTTGTGGATAACCTACACTTGTTGAAAAAAGTGGGCCTAGTACACAACTACTTGCACGCCATCTTCCATAATTTCTGCAACAAAAGATGCTGATCCCTTAATTATGATTCCTGCAATCAGATCTTTCTCGGTGATTCCTCGTCGTTGAGCGCATTGGGTGCAGAGTGTGATGGATCCTGCAGCCAAAATCTGATCACGAAGTTCAGATAAAGCAGCAGAGTGAGGAAGCTCAAAGTCTTCGCATTTGCCTGGCAAGGCATAAAAAGAAGCCTCACTTGTCAGCCACAGCGAGACATCAACGCCTGAAGCAGCGGCAGTTGCTGCGACAGTAAATGCCTGAGCGGTGCGCTCTGGGTCATTTGACCCAGTTAATACCTTCACAACAAGCTTCTTTTTCATGTTCTAACAGTAACCATTACTCTTACCTGTGTGGTGAGCCTGACGTCAGTTCTTTTGATCGCATCAGCAGCCGGTTTTGGTATTTGGATGATGGTCATCGGTGCACGTGGTGCGCTTCGAATCTGGCGGGAGAATAAGTAATGGCGTTCACGATTCCAGAAGGTCTACACGAAGACCTTTATCCACTTGCTTGGCTTGTTGGAACTTGGCGCGGTAAGGGCCGCGGTGAATACCCAGGCATTACGCCTTTTCAGTTTGCCCACGAAGTAACTTTTAATCATGATGGGCGTGACTTCCTCAATTACTACAGTCGCACATGGGTGATTGATGATAATAACGAAATCATCTCGCCCTTTGATTCTGAGGTTGGATTTTGGCGCACAAAGCCGAAAAATGTTTTAGAGGTAGTTCTGGCAAGCAGCAATGGCAACGGTGAAGGATGGCTTGGTATTCACCAGGGGCCAAAGATTCAATTAGCTTTTGATAAAGGATATGCATCTCCTTCTGGAACATCTATTGTTGAAGGCTCACGCCTCTATGGATTAGTTGAAGGCCAACTTTTCTTTGCATTCGATAAAGGAACAGAGGATAAAGAGCTTCAGGCTTATCTTTGGTCGACTCTAGAGAGGCAAGCAGATTAAAACTTTTGGCGACACTCTTGTTGAGATTGTTCGCGCAGGGGTAGTCGAATCTGTTCACACAGGACATCTGATTCTTTTAAATAGTGATGGCTCTGTGAAGTTTGAAGCAGGAGATGTTCGCGCCTCTATTTTTCCTAGATCTTCGGTGAAATCAATACAGGCATCTGCGATGGTGCGAAATGGACTCGCACTTGATCCGCGCCAATTAGCTGTTGTCTGCGCCAGCCACTCAGGATCTGAAGAACACTTTAAGGTCATTCGCTCTGTATTGGCAGGTGCCGGTCTTTCTGAAGAAGATTTGATGAATGCGCAAGATAAGCCCCTTGGTACACCAGAAAATATTGCTTGGGGAAGTAAACCCGCTTCACATATTGCGCAAAACTGCAGTGGTAAACATGCAGGAATGCTTGCAACTTGCGTAGTAAACGGGTGGGATACAAAGAGTTATTTAGATCCGAGCCACCCATTACAAGTGGCGATCAAGAATGAGTTTGAAACTGTAAGCGGAGAGAAGATCAATATTGCAACAACAGATGGCTGCGGAGCTCCGCTCTTTGCCGTATCTACACGGGGTCTTGCAACAGGAATTCACAGACTTACCGTCTCTAGTGATCCTGTGCATCAACAGGTTCTGAATGCATGCAGATTAAACCCCGATATGGTTGCAGGAACTGGTCGCATAACAACAACGATGATGGAAGCTGTTCCTGGTTTATTTATGAAAGATGGCGCTGAAGGTGTCAATATTTTCTCTATGCCAGATGGGCGGACCTGCGCTTTTAAAATTGCAGACGGAGCAACCCGTCCTTTTGCTCCAATCATGAAGAAAGTATTCTCTTCGTGGTCAATTGACGCTGGAATTGATGATCAAAAGGTAATGGGCGGATCTGAAGTAGTCGGTGAAGTGCGGTGTGCTTTAGACTTGTAACATGAAAGGCCGCATTGCAACCTTGATGGTGCATTCATCTCCCCTTGACCGCGCAGGTCTAGGTGATGCTGGCGGCATGAATGTTTACGTTGTTGCAAATGCAAAGAAGATGGCGGCCGCTGGCGTTGAAGTAGATATTTTTACTCGCGCAACAGATCCTAGCCAACCACAAATTGTTGAGATCGCTGATGGCGTGCGAGTCTTAAATATCGAAGCAGGGCCGATCGCCACTTTGTCTAAAGAAGAATTGCCTTCACAGCTTGGCGCCCTCACCCACGGCATGATGGAGATCATTCACTCGTTACCTAAAGATCATTACAGCATTCTTCACTCTCATTATTGGATTAGCGGACAGTTAGGCTGGATGGTTTCAGATCAAACAGGTATCCCACTTGTCCACACGATGCACACGATGGCTAAGGTGAAGAATCAATTCATCGCAGATGGCGATGTACCAGAGCCTACAATTCGCGCATTTGGTGAAGAACAAATCGTGAAAAACGCAGCTGGGCTTATTGCTAACACAGATGCAGAGGCGGCAAGTCTTGTATCACTTTATGGCGCAGATCCTGACAGGGTATTTGTTGTTACACCTGGGGTAGATCTCAATACCTTTACGGTGGGTGAAGGGAAAGCATCTGCAAGAGGCAAACTTAATATTGCCCCTGATGCGCTCATGCTGACATTTGTTGGTCGTATTCAGCCCCATAAAGGCCCAGAAGTTTTAGTGCGCGCGGTTGCTGAGATGGTTCATCACGCACCGCATCTTCGCGCAAAATTAGCGCTTGTGATCATTGGCGGCGCTTCAGGGAGCGGATTAAAAGAACCTGCTCGCCTTGAAGCACTGGCAAAGTTTTTAGGAGTGGGCGATATCGTGCATTTCTTAGCGCCGGTTGATCAAGATGTGCTTCCTGATTGGTATCGGGCAAGTGATTTAGTCTGTGTTCCAAGTTATTCAGAGAGCTTTGGTCTAGTTGCACTTGAAGCACAAGCATGCGGGACTCCTGTTGTTGCAACAGCAGTAGGTGGTCTTCGCACAGCAGTTGCTGATGGAATTTCAGGATCATTAGTTGATGGTCATGATCCCAAGGCATGGTCTGCTGTCATCTCACGTTTACTTGCTGATCCGGCTCACCGAATTGCGCTCTCCATGGGCGCAACCGCGCATGCATCTCACTTTGGTTGGGGCTCTACTGCTCGCAAGACCCTTGATGTGTATGACCATGTGTTGTCGGCGGGTAGTAAATCATCTATTAAACTCGCCTGATGAGAAAATTAATCTTGCTCCGCCACGGTGAGAGTGAATGGAATGCAAAGAACCTTTTCACCGGATGGGTCGATGTCAGACTCTCACAAAAGGGTGAAGCAGAGGCAAAGCGCGGAGGCGAGCTCCTTAAAGAGCGCGGATTACTACCAGATGTAGTTCACACATCCCTCTTGCGGAGAGCAATTGCAACATCACAGATCGCCCTCGATGCAGCAGATCGCCAGTGGATTCCAGTGCACCGTTCATGGAGACTCAATGAACGACACTACGGCGCTCTCCAAGGTAAAGATAAAGCGCAGACGCTTGCTCAATATGGCGAAGAACAATTTCAACTATGGCGCCGTTCCTTTGATGTTCCACCACCTGCAATTGAAGATAACGATGAATTTAGCCAAGCAGGAGATCCACGCTATGCCGATCTTGGTAGCGCAATGCCCAAGACAGAGTGCTTAAAAGATGTTGTTGATCGTTTAATTCCTTATCTGGTTGGCGAGATTACAGCTGACTTAGATGTTGGAAAGACAACCCTGGTTGTTGCCCACGGCAATTCAATCCGCGCAATTGTGAAGCATATTGATTGCATCTCAGATACAGATATTGCTGGCGTGAACATTCCAACCGGAATTCCACTCTTCTATGAATTTAATGATTCCTTCGAGCCAATTAAAAAAGGCGGAGAATACTTAGACCCAGAAGCAGCAAAAGATGCGATTGCTGCCGTTGCTAATCAGGGAAAGAAGTAAGAGAGCCGTAATTAGCTTTTAGCGAACTCACCGGTTGCGATGTAGTAAATACGCTGAGCAATTGATACAGCGTGATCTGAGAAGCGCTCGTAGTAGCGGCTTGCAAAGGCCATATCAATAGAAGTCTCAACGTTGTGCTTGCCGTTTGGATCAACGAGGGCAGCAATGAGTTTGCGCTGAAGTTGATCCATTGCGTCATCATCTTTTTCGATTTCAAGTGCCCGGTTGGTGTCGCGGAATTCAATAACGACGGCCATTTTCTCTGTAATTCGACTTGCCTCTGCGCCCATACTTGAAATCAAATCAATGAACTCTGGTGGGACCGCTGAGTTTGGATAACGCATGCGGGCAAGCTTTGCCAGATGGTGGGCGAGATCGCCCATGCGCTCAAGGTCTGCGCTGATACGAATGGCAGATACAAGTGCCCGAAGATCTGAGGCGACGGGTTGTTGGCGAGCCATCAGGTCGATCACACGCTCATCTAGATCATGATGGATGAGATCAATCTGAGCGTCTTCTTCAATGACGGTCTCAGCGAGAGCTAGATCAGATTTCAAAAGTGATGTTGTTGCCTTGTCGATCGCGTCTTTAACCAGCACCGCCATTTTCAGTTGCAGCGCAGTAATAGCCTCAAGGTCCTCATGGAATGAATCACGCATTTGCGAACTCTACTCGGTGTTCGCCTTGAGCCTGGTTTGAAATGTGAACAAGTCCTGAACAGGGCGTAAAGATTCTGGAATTTATGCGGGGGCGTAGCCACAGGGGTAGGTAGAGCCTGACATAACTCATACGATTAGGGGGTGACGTGGCTCAAGCGGAAAAATTCACCAGGGCAACTTTCCAATCCCTATGAGATCGATCTGGCCATGAGCGCACTTCTTGAAAATATCGATGCTGAATCCATCGTTTTGTCTCCAGGTGAATTCGTTGTCTATGCATCAGAAGGCATCGATGCATTTAACTTGCTGCGGGAGAACAGATTAAATAATGAATCACTCTTGCAGCTTGTCAGAGCGGTAAGGCGATCAAAATCCATGCAAGAAGCAACCATGGAGTTGCCACGTGGCCCACTTGGCGATGGAACACATGACTTACTCGTTCGAGTTATTCCGGTTGGCATTGACGGATTGATCTGTATTTTGATCTTTGATGACTCAGAAATGCGCCGCCTTGATTCTATCCGCCGAGATTTTGTGGCAAATATTTCTCACGAACTTAAAACACCTATTGGTGCGCTTTCAATTCTTTCCGAAGCGGTCCTTGGCGCAGCTGATGATCCTGAAGCAATCGCACGCTTTGCAAATAAAATGCAACTAGAAGCCAAGAGGCTGAGCGATCTCGTTCAAGAGATTATTAATCTCTCTCGTTTGCAAGACACCGATCCACTCAAAAACCCAAGTGATGTGAACCTCGATGAGATTTTAAAAGAAGCAATTGATCAATCTCGCCTGAGCGCGGAGAAGCGCAAGATCGAGATTGTCTACAGCAAACAATCTCCAGGAATGATCAAGGGGGATGCAAGACAAGTAGAAATGGCTCTTTCAAACTTGATTGAGAACGCCATTAACTACAGTTCTGAGGGAACTCGTGTTGCTGTTGCTCTCAAACAAAATGATGCGCTGACTGAAGTTTCGGTGACCGATCAAGGAATTGGAATTCCTGAAAAGGAATTAGAGAGAATCTTTGAACGTTTTTATCGGGTCGATCCCGCTCGCTCAAGAGAAACGGGTGGAACAGGACTTGGGCTTTCAATCGTTAAACACGTTGCAACAAACCATGGCGGAGATGTCTCCGTATGGAGTGTTGAAGGAGCTGGCAGTACTTTCACAATCCGATTTCCCACAACACCACACCTAAGCGCAGTAGAGGATAAATAATGACGAAGATTCTTGTTGTCGAAGACGAGCCATCATTTTCCGATGCGCTCTCTTATCTTTTGGGCCGTGAAGGTTTTGATATCTCTGTAGCCGATACTGGTACCAAGGCTGTTGAAGAGTTTGATCGCCACGGGGCAGATTTGGTCTTGCTCGATCTCATGTTGCCTGGGTTATCTGGCACTGAAGTCTGCCGTCAGATTCGCAGTAAATCTAATGTTCCCATCATTATGCTCACAGCAAAAGATACAGAGGTGGATAAAGTTGTTGGCTTAGAACTTGGCGCAGATGATTATGTGACAAAGCCATACTCAACTCGCGAACTTGTTGCCCGCATAAAAGCAGTCTTGCGCCGAGTGGCTGAAGGTGATGATGCGCAATCAACAGATGGCGCGCTTACAGCAGGTCCTGTGCGTATGGATGTTGAACGACATATTGTTACTGTTAATGGCGCTACGCAATCACTTCCTCTGAAAGAATTTGAACTACTTGAATATCTCATGCGCAATTCAGGACGAGTGCTTACTCGCTCGCAATTGATTGATCGTGTGTGGGGAAGTGATTACTTCGGTGATACAAAAACACTCGATGTCCATATCAAGCGTCTTCGGGCAAAGATTGAAGCCGACCCAGCAAACCCTGTTTTTATTCAGACTGTGCGAGGTTTGGGATATAAGTTCGAGGGGTAGCGCTAAAACCGGCTAAATTCACCTTGCGTTCACTTTCTAGTCATCCCCTGGGCTTTCGCAAAATGGACTAGTAGATAAGTATTCTCTAGTGAGTTCAACTTTGACCCAGAAGCCTGTCCTGCCCCCAAAGCGGGAGATCACCACTAAGCCCAGGCTTTCAGACAAGATTTTTCAACGGGTTGTAACGGGTGGCGGTCTTTCATCACTGCTCATTCTCGGACTCATATTTATCTTTCTTCTTTACCAAGGCTTCCAGACTTTTAAATCTCAAGGTTTTCACTTCATCACCACCAGCAACTGGGTTGCAACGGTGAATGAAGCAAACCAATTAGATATGAAGAATTCGCACTTTGGTTTGGCGGCAATGCTTATAGGAACGCTTATTTGCGCCTTTATCGCGATTCTTGTTGCTGTTCCAATTTCGGTCTTCTCAGCGCTTTTCTTGACTTTCTATGTTCCAAATTCACTCAAGAAGTTCATGGTCGCCGTGATCGACCTTATGGCCGCATTCCCATCAATCCTTTTTGGTCTCTGGGGTTTCTTTGTTTTAGCTCCTATCGGAGTATCTTGGGCAAAGCTGCTTCATCAATATTTAGGGTGGGTTCCATTTTTCAAGATGGAATCTCCATTCTTTGACCGGTCCCCACTCATTGCAGGTCTTGTTCTTGCAATCATGATTATTCCGATCGTGACTTCCATTTCTCGTGAAATTTTTGGTCAGACACCACTTGATCGCATTCAAGCTGCATATGCCCTCGGTGCTACTCGCTTTGGAATGATTAAAGCAGTTGCATTCCCATACGCACGTTCTGGAATTGTCGGCGGAGCGATGCTTGGCTTAGGCCGAGCCATGGGTGAGACAGTTGCCGTGTATACAGT
>Ga0208742_1000743_pt1 | contig 10517 bp, 8 predicted proteins | sample CryBogCBH28Sep08_FD_184601 | JGI IMG/M metagenome (GOLD analysis project Ga0208742, IMG submission 184601) | Freshwater microbial communities from Crystal Bog, Wisconsin, USA - CBH28Sep08 (SPAdes) (version 2) | ecosystem: Environmental > Aquatic > Freshwater > Lake | place: Crystal Bog... | reverse complement strand
CGGAAGTGTGGCAACCGCAGATGCCATGGCCCGGGCACGGCAAATTGCTCAGTGCAGGCATCTGGATCAACACCGAAGATCGGATGAGCCTTCTCGGTACGTGCCTTCGCCCCAAAAACTTCAGCAGGTGGCAAGGTCTTGGATTTCACCCAGAGATCGCCCGCCCCATCGCTGCCCCAGGTTGTGAAGAAGCTGACGCTGTAGGCGCTGGAGAGGATCTCAATGATGTTCGCCCCAAAGGTGGCTCGGGGTAGCTGACCATAGACACTCTGCATGATCTCAAAGGTCGGCTCGATATCAAGGGTAAATGAGAGCGCTATTCCAGCAAGCCCAGCACTAACAATTGCGGCAAAGAACTCGTCATCGACCCCACGGGTCAATCTGCGAATTTCACCATCTGGCCCCATGAGATCAACTGCGCGAATAGCAGTATGTAACGGGCCATTTTTGATGCCCGAGCCATGAGTACCGGTTGCAACAGCGCCAGCAATTGAGATGTGGGGAAGTGAAGCAAGGTTATGAATCGCATAGCCATGAGAATGCAGATACTCAGCTATTTGCGCATAGTTCAGACCCGCCCCAACTGTTGCTGTCTTTGCATCAGCATCGATCGATAAGAAATCTGGCATCTGATCAAGTACAACCGCGACTTCTTGAGTATCGGCAATCGTATTAAAACAGTGGGCGCTGCCGCGGACTCTGACCCGTGGATTGCTACGAACAATCTCTTGTAGCTCCTCAATCGATCGGGGATGGAGAGTCTGTCGATCCTGGAAGGTGATATTTGTTGCCCAGTTCGTCATCGCCATAATGGATGAGCCTAATCGTGGCGGCGAGGAGAAGATAGTGCTAAAAATAGCCATGAGCACACACCAGACCCATCGTTCCGAGATCTTCGCCCTCTCTGATGAATATGTAGAGAAGAGCGCTGCCTTTAGTCCTATCGAGTGCACCTCGCTCGGCATCCCCGGCTTTGAGGATCAACTCGATGACTTCTCGCTCTCACATGCCAACAAATCAGCGGCGTATGCTCGCGATGTTCTGCATCGTGCAAAGGCGCTCCAGCCGATTGATGAGATCGATCGCATAGCGCAAGCAGTCCTCATCGAACGTATCGAATCTCGACTACAACTGCATGACTCGCGCGAGGCTTACGTAGCCTTTGGCCAAATTGCTTCGCCAGTAAGCGCAATCCGTAGCGTCTTCACCATCATGGCACTTGATACGCCAGAACAGATCGCTAACGCCGGAAGACGTTTTGCTGCAATTCCAGGATCGCTGAAATCTTGGCGCGACTGTCTTGAAGAAGTTCAGGCTGAAGGCCATCGCACAGCTCGCCGACAGGTACTCGCCGTTGCTGGTCAATTGAAGACCCACTCAGATGGTGCCTACTCAAAGATTGCCGGAGAGATCGCGCCAGGCAACGCCGAAATTGCTGCTGCAGCAAAGAGCGCCGAAGCTGCCTGTTTAGAGATGTCGAAGTGGCTCACAGATGTGCATGCCCCGCGCTCTGCCGAGGCCGATGGTGTGGGCGAGAAGCGATATGCACCGTGGGCGCGTTACTTCACGGGCGCCGAACTTGATCTACGTGCCACCTACGAGTGGGGTAAGCAGGATCTGCAGGCGATCAACGATCGCATGTGGCGAGCTGCTGCAAAGATTGCGCCACACTGCAAAACCTTGGCAGAGGTTGCAAAGTTCTGCGAAGAGAGCGATCACCTCAAGATTAATGGCGCCGATAATCTCCTCAAAGAGCTTCGCGAATTCACAGAAGAGGCAATTAAGAAGGTAGATGGCATCTACTTCGATATCGATGATCGTGTTCGATTCTGCGATGCGAAGATCGCACCAGAAGGTTCGGCGGCAGCTCCTTATTACATGCCACCATCAGAGGATCTCTCACGTCCCGGAACTACCTGGTATCCAACCCTTGGCAATGAGACCTTTAACTTCTGGCATATCGCATCAACCTGGTACCACGAAGCTGTTCCTGGACATCACCTTCAATGCGCGACTGCGATTATTGAGAAAGATCGCTTGACTCGATTCCAACGCACCGGCGCGTGGATCTCAGGTTACGGTGAAGGGTGGGCGCTCTACGCAGAGCGGTTCATGGATGAACTCGGCGCCTTCGATGATCCTGCATTAGAACTTGGCTATCTCTCGGGCCAAGCACTTCGTGCTGCACGTATCGTCGTTGATATTGGAATGCACCTCGGACTTGATGATTTCGATGGCAAGCCATGGAACGCAGAGTCGGCATATACCTTGATGGTCGAGCGCGCCTTGATTGAGCCAGCATTCGCACAATCAGAGATCGAGCGATACTTATCATGGCCAGGCCAAGCGATCTCCTACAAAGTGGGAGAGCGCATCTGGATGGAGATCCGCGAAGAGACAAAGCAACGTCTTGGCGATCGCTTTGATATCAAGGCCTTCCATAATTACGCGTTAAAGATTGGCCCGATGGGACTTGATTCACTCCGCGCAGAGATGCGATCCTTTAACGGATAGCGAGAAAATTCATCTAGAAGTCACCGCCTGAGGTAACAGGCGTTGCCAAACTATGTTGAGATAGTCAGATGAAGCGCGCTCTTATTGTTGGTGGCGGGGTTATCGGAACGATGCACGCTGTGCTCGCCGCCGAAAAGGGTTTTGCTGTTACGCACCTCGAACGCGATATGAAGCCGCAATCTGCATCGGTCCGCAACTTTGGATTGATCTGGGTAAGCGGTCGCCTCGCTGGTGCAGAACTCGATCTGGCGCTGCGAGCTCGCCAACTCTGGGGCGATATCGGTTCCAAAGCGGAGATTGGATTTCGCGCGAATGGATCGCTCACGATTGCTCAGAACGATGCTGAATACACGGTGATTCAAGAGGCAGCGGCTATGGCCGATGCCGATCAACGGGGATTTAGAGTTCTTGATCGCAATCAAACGATCGCACTCGAACCCGAATTAGCAGGTAAGTACGTCGGCGCCCTCCATTGCACAACCGATGCAGCTGTTGAACCGCCAATGCTCTTGGGGGGATTGCGCGACTATCTAAAGAGTTTCCCCGATTACACCTGGGTCCCTGAGTTCGAAGCGGTTGATTTCTATCATGATGACAACGGCAATCATGTCACCGATATCAATGGACGAAAGTTTTCCGGGGATTACCTTGTGATTTGTGCCGGGGCTGCGCACAAGGGCTTTATCGAGGAGTTCCTAGAGCAAGCACCACTTCGCAAGGTCCGTCTTCAAATGGCTGCAACTGCACCTCTTGGAGCGCAACTTGGTCATTCTCTCGCAGATGCTGATTCACTCCGTTACTACCCAGCATTTAAAGATCTCTCGCTCGACCGACTCGGAGCGCAATCTGAAATCGCTACTCACTACAAGATGCAATTGTTATTGGTGCAGCGGCTCGATGGCTCTATGACAGTTGGCGATACCCACGAATATGCCGAACCATTTACCCACGAAATTCACGAAGCGCCCTACGATCATTTAAGAAATGTGATGAACAATATCTTTGGGCGCGAAGTGCCACGTATCGAGAAGCGCTGGGATGGCGTTTATAGCCAGAGCACGAGTGATGATATCTATATTCGACGTGAGATCGCACCGGGAGCATGTGTTGTAACCGGAGGCGGTGGAAGAGGCAATACCCTTTCACCAGCAATTGCAGAAGAGACGGTTGATCAATGGACCTTATAAATAATAAGAAGATTAAGTTAGCGATCTTCGATGTCGCGGGAACTACTGCTCAAGATGGTGGTCTTGTGGTCGAGGCCTTCCAGGGCGCTATGGCATCGATGGGGACAGAGATGGTTAGCCCTGAGATGGATCGCATGACAGATTATGTGAATGCCACGATGGGGCAGCGAAAGATTGATGTCTTCATGCACCTCTGTGACGGTGATGCAGAACGAGCGTATATGGCGCATGATCGCTTTGTTGAGGGCTATATCAATCTCGTTAAAGCCGGAAAGCTCCAGGAGTTTCTGGGAGTAAGTGATCTCTTCACCAACCTTCGCGAGAATGGAATTGCTGTAGGTATCACGACTGGCTTTCCCCGTGACATTCTCGATAGCGTGATCGATGGCCTTGCCTGGGCACCGGTTATCGACTTTTCAGTGGCTGCATCAGAAGTTGCCCAAGGCCGCCCGGCGCCCGACATGATCTTTCGGACGATCGACCTCTATAACAAGAAGTTCATGACCCATATCAGCGCTGACGATGTAGCTGTTATTGGTGATACCGAGTCCGATATGCAGGCGGGTGTGACCGCTGGGGCTGCCATTATTGCTGGGGTCGCTACCGGCGCCCACAATCCTGAACAGCTCTTCCATGCAGGTGCAACACATGTCTTAGAAGGTTCGATCCACCTTCTAACGATTTTATAACCAGAGGAATCTATTGCGATCTGCGTGATTGCCCGCAGCAATTTCAACGAAGAAATCATTTGAATTTCTGCGCTGCCAATGGTTTGCTGACAAAATTCTGGAGAGGCCAGCGAGATTTACTGGATTATTGAGATCAGAGGTAGCAGTTGGTAAGTCAATCGGGCTCTCATGATTGATCGTAGAAGTGGCGATAACGACCCTTCCCTGATCTTCTAAAACCTCAATCAAGCGACCCTGCTGAGGCCAATCGATAATCGATGAGGTAATGATGCTCCAAAATCCAGCTTTACCTTCTTCGCCAACAAAGGCAATTCGATTGTCGTGGTCATGGCCAGCTACCCACGCGATAATGCGTTCGTGCTTGAGTAGTTCTTCAGTGATCTCATCAACTGCGACTCGACGATCTGCTCCTTCGTGAGCGTAATCATTGAATAGATCGTGGAGCGGGTGATGTGAGAGCAAGATGAAATACTTAGGAGCAGTATCGGCTAGCTCCTGCTTGAGCCACTCAAATTGGGTCTGGTCGAGTGAACCCATCCAGCCACCATTTATATTGACGGTATCAAGTGAGATTAGCTTGATCTCTCCGGCCATCTTCGACCAGAACTTTGTGCCGCGCTCTGCATTTACTGGCGATAGCCCATGGCCTTCATGTTCTGCATGGCCACAAGATAGGTGGAGATTTGCCCAATCGGCTGGGCGATTAAACCTGCGGCGCTCGTCTGCTTGTTGAGTTGCGTAGGTACCGCCAGCTGGGATCTTGTAATTGACCGGGCCAACCATGTTCCAACTACCGAAGGTCTCTTGCAGATCAACATCCGGCGCTAGCGATGTCATCCTGCTAGTACCTGTCGCGATCGCCTCTAACTCTTCACTTGCTGGAATGGTTCCCTGCAACATGGCGTCATGGTTGCCATGCGTTGCAAGCCAACGATGAACCAGTCCGGTGGCAGTAAATGGCTTACGGACGGCATCGAGAAGGCCAGGAACAGTTGGCAGGCCATAGAGGGAACGTGGGAAGTCATCCTCGCAGCCCTCAGGAGTTCCTTCCGGGTTCCAATAAGAGCGGTCATAAGTGGTGGGATCGCTCTGCGCCACGCCCTCCCATTTAGTTGGATCTCCGCTATCCGGGCGAATATCGCCACCATCCATCAGAGTCAGATACCACTCCAACTCATTCTTCTGAGCATTATCAGTGACATCGCCGGTGACAACAACGAAGTCGATAGGGCGTGAGCTCACGGTTCCAGTCTTAATGGAGTTAACAGTTTGGATAACCGCCTCCAGTGTCTGGGTGGTCATGATCTCATTTGCACGATATGCGCCAACAAAGGGAATGAATGCAGATGTTGGGTTGTGGGGATCTGCATAGCGATCCATCATCTCAACGCGCGCTGGTGATTGGGCATCGCAGATATGGGTATCAGAGATATGGATCAGAGAGAGAATGGGAACTGCCGAGTCAGAGGGTGCATCACCAAGATGTGATTCGCCGGCAATCTCTACGAGATTGGTCCAGCCTTTCTCATTCGGTACTCCACGGGCGATGCTGCTCTTTGTTGTGTATTTCTCAGGCATGCGAAACCATAACTGAATCGGTCTTAATAGTTACCGTCACGTGATCTCCCATTTCAAATTTCTTTGCATCTTTACTCGATAATTCAGCGTAGATCAGATCTTTCAACCCAGCATCGATTCCAATACGTGTCATTGGTCCTAAGAAGGATTTTGTGATGACGGTTGGACCATGTGAGGCCTTCTCAATCTGAATTGATTCAGGTCGAACCATCGCTCTTACCTCTTCACCCTTCTTTACAGCTTGTGAGTGTTCAGAGATATCTAAGAGTTGACCGAGTACTTGAACTTCTCCCTTAGATTCGACGACAGATGGGATGTAATTGGTAATGCCCACGAATCCTGCAACGAATGTTGTCGCTGGCTTGTTATAGAGGGTATTTGGTGAATCGATCTGCTCGAGCCGACCATGCTGCATGACACCAACGCGATCTGAAATCGCCATTGCTTCCTCTTGATCATGCGTGACAAAGAGCGTTGTAGTACCGCTCTCAAGCTGAATGCGGCGGATCTCATCGCGGATTTGAGTACGAACTTGAGCATCGAGCGCCGATAGCGGCTCATCGAGAAGAAGTACTCGTGGCTCGATCGCAAGTGCTCGAGCGAGAGCTACGCGTTGCTGCTGTCCACCCGATAGCTGGTGTGGGAAATTGTTGATCTTGCTCTGAAGCGAGACGAGTTCGAGCATCTCATCAACCCGCTGCGAGATCTTCTGCTTAGAGTGTTTACGAACTTTGAGACCATATGAGATGTTCTCGGCAACTGTCATATTCGGGAAGAGCGAGTAAGACTGGAAGACCATTCCGATATCGCGCTGAGCGGCATCTTTCGCTAAGAGATCTTCACCATCGAGGAAGACCGAACCAGAGTCAGCCTTCTCGAGTCCAGCAACGATTCGCAGAGCAGTGGTCTTTCCACAGCCAGATGGTCCAAGTAGGCAGACTAGCTCGCCTGGGGTGATGGTGAGCGAGAATTGATCGAGGGCACGGACGGCGCCGAAGGATCGAGAGATTCCGGTAATGACGAGTTCGCTTCCCTTGCTCATACTGTCTCCTCAACTAGTTGTATCTCTGAATTTTTTCGGATCTTGCGGCGGGATGTTGCAATCGCAATCACGACTAATAGTGCGACGGCGAAGAGGAATGAGAATGTTGAGAGAGCGATACTTCCCAGAAGATTCTGCTGAGAGATTACGACAGTCCATGTAGTAAATGTCTCCCAATGCAGAAGGGAGGTCATCGTGTATTCGCCGATACCAAGGGCGAAGGAGAGGAAGAATGCTGAAGAAATTCCGCCGCGAGCAGCCGGGAGTACTACTCGGATAATTGTGGAAGGCCATGAGGCACCGAGGCTGCGGCTCGCTTCGACCAAGGTCTTTAATGGCACCGCTGAGAGAGCGCTATCTAAGACTCTGAAGGTGAAGGGAAGTGCGAGGATGACGAAGAAGAAGACGAGTTCAAATTGCGAATTTTGGATAAATGATGGCATCGAGTACTCGGCACCAACAGCTAACGAGACAACGGGAATCATCAGCGGCAAGATGCAAATGAAGTCAACGATTGGCTTGTAGCGCTGCAGAGAGAGGTGGAGCATCGTTGCAGTTGGCACCATCAGCAGGAGATTGAGGATTCCGGCAAGTAGTCCGAGCTCGAGTGAGAGTGAGAGGTGGCTTAAGAAGCCATCTTGATGGATAAACCAATAGTAATTTGTGAGGTTATGACCCTTACCGAAATCTCCGCGCAGGCTATATTCAATCGAAGCCGAGTAGGGAACGACAAAGATAATGAGCGCCAATAAGGTCGCTATCCCGACGAGACTGTACTTCGTTAGATTAATCTTCATTATTTCCGCCACTGAGTCGATTTGCGTTGAGCCCAGACATAACCAGACATTGCAAAGAAGGCAATGACGATTGCGCCAATCGCCAGCGATGCCCCGAGATGAGTCTTATTCGAGATGACATTTCCGTTGATCAAATTTCCAATGACGAGCGGGATAAGTGGAACGTTTCCGACCGTGAGTGCACTAGCTGTCGCAAAGGCAGAGAAACCACCGGCAAAGAGAAGTAAGAAGGATCCAACAAAAGAGGGAAAGAGGATAGGAATGGCGATCTTGCGGAGATACATGGCGTTCGAACCACCGAGGCTGGTGCTCGCCTCGCGCCACTCTTTGCGAAGACCCTTCAGTGCTGGCTTAAATACCAAGACCATTAATGGGGCTTGGAAGAAGATATAGACGAGGCAGATTCCCGTAAATGAGAAGATCGAGAAGCCCTCAGCGTAAAGATCCCAGCCCCACCTTTTAAGAAGCTTGATGAGTCCGGCATTTGCACCGAACGAGGCGAGGAAGGTGAAGGCGAGCGGAACACCACCAGAGTTGGCGAAGACTGCAGAGATGGAATCGAGAACTGAAGTAAGCCTTGGACCGGCATATGAGTCAATGACAAAGGCGAAGAGTCCGCCGAAGATTGAACCGAGAAGGGCGGTAATTAAACCAATTTTGATACTCACTATGAAGGAGTGGAGATAGACCCCGTGAAGAAGTGGGCCATAGTTGCTGAGCGTCCATTTATTGTCATTGCTCTTCAGCGATGCAATAAAGACTTTGGTAATAGGCCAGGCGAGGAAGTAGCCGACAAAGATAAAGAAGGGAAGGAGGGGCAGGGGAATTGAAAACTTTCTGCCAGAAATGCCGAGTTCCCGGACCTTTTCAGATCCGGGAAGCACGGTACGTTGATTCATCAGTGAGTTATTAACGTGAGAGTTATCTCGAGTTAATTAGTTACCGATAATTGCAGGCCACTGTGCATTCAAGAGCGTCTTTGCAGCGTCTTGCTGAGCAGCAGTAGGAGTTACAGCCTTACCAGGTGCATTGATGATGTACTGGGTTGGAGGGTTGTTCAAGATACCCTTTGCAGACATTGCAGCAGCTTCTGTTACAGCAGCTCCACCTGATACCCAGATGTTCTGTCCACCCATGAGTGACTTGAAGATAGCTGAACCAGACTTGCCCTTAACTGAAGGCAAGGTAGCTGTGAGGTAGCCCTTGTTGTTCTGTGAGTAGAGGAGCTCTTCCCAGAGACGTGCAGCAGCTGGGTGTGGAGCAGCCTTTGGAATCGCAGCAACATAAGGAGTTCCGACGAGCTGTGAATCTGTTGGAACTGCACAGATCATGTCAACGCCTGACTTCTTGAAGCTCTCGATATTTCCTGGGCAGTTGAAGCTCCAGTTGAACAAGATCTTGAAAGCGCCAGCAGCGAAGTTAGCAGCAGTTCCTGGAACTGTTACGAAGTTTCCGTTGCTCTTCATTGTCTGGAACCACTTGACTGCAGGTGTGATGTCAGCAGGAGTTCCGCCAGCAGCCTGGTTAACTGCGAAGACTGACATGAGTGACTGCTGTGCTGAAGTTGGGTTACCAGCAAGTGCAACCATTCCCTTGAATGCTGGGTCAGTTAGACCAGCGATTGTTGTAGGTGTCTTTGGAAGACCCTTTGGATACATAAGAACGATCTGACCAGCATAGTTTGACTGCCATAGGCCATCTGGGTTCTTGTATGTATCAGGAATATCCTTGAAAGTCTGAACCTTATAGTCAGTGAAGAGTGACTCATTGTCCTTAGCGTAGGTGAGGCCACCATCGAACATATCTGGCTTCTTTGAAGCTGGAGCTGTCTGGATAGCGTTGATCTCATCTGCAGATGAACCATCTGGGTTCTGTGAATTGATCTTGATACCGAAAGCCTTGGTGAAGAGGTCGATCAATTCACCGTAGTTTGCCCAGTCGCGTGGAACTGTCAAGAGGTTAAGAGTTCCCTCTTTCTGAGCTGCCTTGACGAGTGAATCCATACCGCCGCATGAAGCGAGGTCCTTACAAGTCTTGTAATCGATCGCCGCTGATGAAGTCTCAGCAGAGAGAACAGGAAGTACTGCAACAGCGATTGCTGCAACTACTCCGATGATGATGTTCTTGCGCATTAGTCCCCCTTAAGGATTAAGTGGGCTGAGCCAACCGAGTGAGGATGTCTCCCTTATAAAATCAGGGGTACTTTCTTCCTAACAGCAGGTAAACAAGTAGGAATGGTCAGATTATTGCTGATTGCGAAGAGCGAGCCCAGCGTAAAAGTCTTTAATGATCGCCAGGGCGAGCTCCGGCTTATCTTTCATGACAGAGTGGCTCGCTCCTGGAACAATCGCTAAATCTGCATCAGCGAGAGATTCATAGAGATCAACGGTGTGGTGGTTGCTAAAGGGCTCAACTTCGCCGGCCATCACCAAGACTGGGCATTGAATCTTTGCGAGATCGGCTTTAGTGAGGTTTGGTTCACTCTTCCAGATATCCATCGCCTTTTGGATGATTCCCCGTTGCGCACTTGGGTCATCGGGGGAGAGCTCAGCAAACTCCGCTGCATCTTCATCAGAGATCATGATCTCGCCATCGAATTCATCGCTCGCAAAGCCAGCATCCCAGTGGTAATTCCCTCCGATAGAGACTACGGATTTCACTAAATCCGGGCGCTTGATCGCAACCATGAGAGAGATAATTGCGCCATCGC
>Ga0208742_1000740_pt1 | contig 10548 bp, 9 predicted proteins | sample CryBogCBH28Sep08_FD_184601 | JGI IMG/M metagenome (GOLD analysis project Ga0208742, IMG submission 184601) | Freshwater microbial communities from Crystal Bog, Wisconsin, USA - CBH28Sep08 (SPAdes) (version 2) | ecosystem: Environmental > Aquatic > Freshwater > Lake | place: Crystal Bog... | reverse complement strand
CTGCCTACCAGCAAGTGCTCTGGGGCTTCCCTCGTGGCGAGTTCGTGGCATCTCCCGACTCAGACGGTGACTTCTACAACTCACCAGGCAAGTACGGCGAGTTCAAGACCGACCAGATGAGCGTGTTCATCAAGAACCGTCGCACCTGGTCGCCCTACGGCTTCAGCCCAGTCGAGGAATCAATCCCCTCGGCGACGCTCTACCTCGACCGTCAGGCGTGGATGAGGGCTGAGTACCAGTTCGGCTCAATGCCGACGACGTTCATGAAGACGACCAGCCAAGAGCTCAGCCTCGAGAAGTTGTCGGGCTACGAGCGAGTGCTGAACGAGCGCCTCACCGGATCTACGGCAGAGCGCCACCGCATCAAGGTCCTCCCTGACGGCTTCGACCCAATCGCCATGCCAACGATGGACGAACGCTTCAAGAGCGATTACGACGAGTTCATCATCAAGCGCATCGCCTCCATCTTCGGCGTGGCTCCCTCGGCTCTCGGAGTCGTGGCCCGTGCCGGCCTCGGTGGTGGCAAGGGTCAGATGGAAGGCGAAGCACAGTCCTCCGAGACGGTCTCGACCCGTCCGATGGAGAACTACATCACCGACATCATCAACAGCCTGTGCCGTCGCTACCTAGACGCAGACCTCAATGTCACCTTCGTCATGCAAGACCGAGCGAACGCTATGGCTGCGAAGGAGCAGGCGCAGGCGAATCAAATCAGCCTGTTCTCGGGGCAGAAGACCCTCAACGACATTCAGGGCGAACTAGGTCAGGCGCTCTACGACATGCCAGAAGCCGACGAGCCGTTCATCGTCGCAGGCAACGCCATCCAGTTCCTCAAGGGCCTGCTCGACGTATCGGGCTCCGGCGAGACCATCGGACAGAAAGAGACCCCCAGTGAGCAGTCGTCATCGAGCCCACAAAGCGCAGAAGACGAAGGCGCTCAAGACACGGGTAAAGAAGTCGAGCGTCCGAGCAGCACGCCGGAAACTGACCTAAAGGCGCAAGAGGCTAAAGCCTTCGCCAAGTTCGCCGCTAAGCCTCGCTCCCGAGCCTTCGAGTTCAAGCACCACACGCCGGAAGAGGCCGAAGTCTTGAAAGCGCAGATAAGCGATACCCCAAAAGGACGTTCTCTTACTAAGAAGTCCTACCCGAACCTAGAGCCCATCCGCTCGGCAGTCGCCAAACACAAGAAGGCTCTAGAGGCGGCGCTGGCGGCATCGGTCACTGGTCTCTCGGAGTTCCTTGACCAGGTGCTCCGCAACGTGCCAGCCTCAGCCAGTCCCGACCTCATCGCAGGCGTGGCACAAGGCGCACTCGGCAACCTGCGCACGAACCCAGAACCGCTTCAGACGGCCCTGCAAGCCCTCTACGAGACCGCAGTTCGTCAGGGTGGGGAATACGCTGGCTCATTCGTGGCAGGGCAAGGAACGGCTCGGCTCTACGCCAACGTCGGCAACCTCGTCAAAGACATCAACCAGACAACCCTGAACCGCATCCGAGAGGAAGTCATTCAGGGCGTGTCCTCGGGGCAGTCAGCGACGGACATCGCAGCTCGTCTGAAGGGCGTAGTGCAGGGGCTCCCTTCGGGGCAACTCGCCAACGCCGTCACTCGGGCTGACGTGATCGCCGCAACCGAAGCCAATCGAGCCTTCAACATCGCCGCCGTCGATGCCTACCAAGCAGGCGGCGCTACTGGCTGGAACTGGGAAACCGAGCCGGATGCCTGCGAAGAGTGTCTGGCGCAAGAAGACCAGAACCCTCACTCGTTCGACGAATCAGCCGACCTACCACTTCATCCGAACTGCATGTGCTACTCAACACGAGAAGACTAAAGGAAACTATGACTGACAAAATCAAGAGCGTCTACTTCGGTGGCCTGACTGCCAAGCGTGGCGAGGATGGCTTCATGTACGTCAAGGGCATCGCCACTGACGACACCCTCGACCTCGACCAGCAAATCTGCGACCCTGCATGGCTCAAGAGCGCCATGCCAGCGTGGATGGGAATAGGCAACATCCGAGAAATGCACCAGAGCAAGGCAGTCGGCAAGGCTACCGAGATGGAGCAGTCCGGCTCAGGCTTCGTGGTCACTGCAAAGGTAGTGGACGAGCAGGCCGCCAAGATGGTCTCTGAGGGTGTCTACACCGGCTTCTCGATTGGCATCAAGGGCGCTCGTGTCGTCAAGGACGAACGTGCTCCTGGTGGTCGAATAATCGACGGGTCTATCGTGGAAATCTCACTCGTGGATCGTCCGGCTAACAGCTCGTGCAGTATCGAAATCGCCAAGTCCATCAAGGGCGAACTAGTGAAAGGGGCCGCCGTGTCCGAAATCAACAAGGCCGAGTCCCCTGCGATGAACGCCGAAGCCATCATGACCGAAGAGCCTGGTGTCACTACCGACGTTCTGAACCACGACACTCCTCAGCCCTGCCAGTCATGCGCCGGCACCGGCAAGAAGTCCAACGTCATGGGCAACACCCAAGAGACGGACTGCGAAGTCTGCGCAGGCACGGGCCACCAGCCCGACGACCGCCTCGAGAACATGGAGCAGCACACGCAGGCGAACCCTCAGGGCCACGACAACCGTGACATGAAGGACGCTGAGCCCGACACCGAAGCAGTCGCCCCCTCACGCCTCAAGACCCTCGCAGGCGAGATTGAGAAGATGCAGCACGACCTCAGCGACCTGAACGCCGTGCGCACCTCGCTCATCAACCTCATGAAGGCTGAGCTCGACGAGATGGCAGCAGGCAACGAGAACAACACCGACGACATCGCCGAACTGCTTCACTCCCTCTGCCAGTTCCTCTGCTGGTGGAATGACGAGTCAGGCGAGAACGAAACACCTCCCCCATTCACCGGCGAAGATGCCGACAACGATGAAGAAATGAGCTACGACATGGCCTACATGGCACTCGGCGTATCAGCCGACCTACTAAAGAACGCAAGCGCAGAATCAGCGACTCCTGAACTCAAGGACGAACTGCGCACCGAGATCGTCAAGGCGCTGGGCCTTGAAGAAGTCATGACGGCGAAGGCTGAATTGAGCGAAGCGAAAGAAGAGATTGCTCTCTTGAAGGCTGCGCTCGACGAAGTGAAGTCAATGGCTGCACCTGGCGGGCCTGCACTCCGTGCAACCCGTGAACAGACCAGCAAGTCAGCAGCAGTCCTCGCAAACGAGGTGGAGGCCATCCGTCTCCGCAACATCGCCTCGCAAGTGAATGACCCTGCACTCCGCAACGCCTACCTCGAGAGCGCCCGTGCTCTTGAGTCCAACTAACAGAAAGAAGATACAGCGATGACCATCGCCGCTCCTTCCCTTGACCAGATGTTTCACGGCCTGCCAGCCGATGAGCAGGTCAAGCGCTTCGAGGCTTACAAGTCAGCCCTTAGCACCGTCCAAGCCCAGACGCTGAACTCCGCTCGCCGTGGCGAGTTGTCGTTCACCCCGACTGTCGGCATCACCAAGTCCGTCTCTGCCGCCTCGAAGATTGAGGAACTGAAGACGGAGATTACTAAGGCAGTCTCGGGCGACCAGCTCGCTGCTGTCGAGTCCTCGCTCGCCGGCCTCGCCGACCTGCAGAAGGACCTCACCCTCACCAGCCCACTGAACTCGACCATCTCGGGTGTCTCGGGTCTCGTGCCCTACAACCTCGACCCTGTTCTGTCGTTGCTCATCCCGAAGGAACTGTACCTTCGCAACAGCACCGCACGCATCAAGGCTCAGGGACAGGCTCTCGAGTTCCGTCGCATCACTGGTGTCTCGAACGCCGGTGTCGGTGGTGTCGCTAACCTCTCGACGTTCTTCAACTCGACCTCGGCTTCCACGTCATTCGGTGGCGTGTCGCTGAACCGTCCTACGAAGATCACCTACGCCGCAGACAAGATTGTCAAGTCGTTCGTCGAGCAGGGTGTCTCGGACTCCGTGAGCCTCCAGGCTGAATTCGCCGGTCAGGGCTACACCGACCTGCGCCAGTTGTCGCACACGGCCCTCATCTGGGCTCACTTCCTCGGCGAAGAGCGCAACATGCTGAACGCTGTCTCGACTGCCTTGAGCACCTCGGGCTTGACCTTCACCGCCTCGAACGACACCACTGGTACGGGTCTCCCTGCTACCTCGTCGTCGGCTGTCTACGTCACGCTCTCGTCGGCTTACGGTGAGACTGCTGGCGTGTCTGCTGGTACGGTCACCAACGCTACGGCTGGTCAGGGTGTCAAGGTTGCCATCTCCGGCACCGTGCCCTACGGCGCTGTGGGCGTGAACATCTACGTCGTCGTCTCCGGCACCACCTACAAGGCCACCACGCCTTCGCTGGCTTCGGGCACGGCTGCTCTGGCGTTCTCGTCCATCACCGGCACCTACCCTTCGACGGACGGGTCTTACAACTCGAACGCCGCCGGATCGAACTCGGCGACTGGCTACGACGGCTTCATCAGCACGTTCGCCCAGTCGGGTGGCTACCAGAAGCAGTTCAACGGCTCAGTGTCGGCTCAGAACGAGGCCGGTGGCTTCCTTCAGGACGCATTCATCTCGCTGTTCAACAGCGCAATGGCTGACCCTGAAGTTGTCATCACCACGGCTGCAATCCGTCGTGCCTTGGCTGCTGCGATTCAGACCAACTCGTCCAACGCCGCCTACCGTCTGAACTACCAGACCGGCGACAACGGCGTGGTCCTCGGCTCGCTCGTGAACGCTCTGCAGAACGAAGCGACCGGAACGATGGTCGAACTCGTCACGCACCGCTTCATGCCTGCCGGTGTCGCAATCGTCCACCAGAAGCAGTTGCCCTTCCCCGACTCCGGCGTGAGCCAGACCGTCGAAGCGCACAACGTCGTGGACTCGATGATCATCGAGTGGCCTCAGATTGGCTTCTCGTACGACATCAGCTCGTACACCTACGGCTCGCTCGCCTTCCGTGCGCCAGCCTGGTCGGGCATCGTGACGGGCCTCACCGCCTAGTCAAATCCGCTAGGCACCACTGCCTAGCACCGAGGGTCGAGCAGGGCTGGTGTATCCCCTTCCACCAGCCCTGCTCCCCTCCCAGTCTCGAAGGGAGCAGTAATGAAACTCGTAGGCTCAGACGCAGGCCTCAAAGAACTACAAGTGAACGATGGCAAGGTCATCCCCCGTCAGAAAGACGGCACCTTCCACATCGAGGGCCAGACCGCTAAGGCTCTCGTCAAGTCCGGCGACTTCGCTGTCGCTGGCACCAACTTCCGCAACGCTCGGGGCTTCAAGTGCCTCGACTGCGGATTCAATTCTCTCTACCGTGACCACTGCGGCAAGTGCGACGGGACCAACCTGGAAGAAGAACAATGACCGTCATCGCCCCGTTCTATCAGACCGAAGGCATCATCGAGCCCTACGTCTCGCTCAACGAGGTCAAGTTCTCCCCTACCGCCGCCGCCATCGACTTCACGAACCTCATCGAGAACGCCAGCATCGTCGCTCAGGACCGTGCGCTTTCTGAGCTCATCAAGCGAGCGTCAAGCAAGGCTGACATCTTCTGCTACGGCAAGATGGGTACGCTCAACGCTTCCCTCAACACCGAGAACGGCTGGTATCGCCCCTCTCGTGACGGCAACATCACCTTCACTCCTTCATTCTCGCCCATCCTCGCCGTGACTGACGTGCAGGTCGGCTGGGGCCCTGGCTCTGGTCTGCAAGAAATCACCATCTCCTCGAGCAACGTCGCCATCGATCGTGACCAGTTCATCCTCACCGCACCCTCGACGCTCGGGCTCTACTTCGGCAACCTCGGCATCGCTGGAGGACGCTGGGGCTACCAGACGAACATGTGGTGCCAGTATTCCTACATCAACGGCTGGGGCAACTCATTCCTCACCGCCTCGGCAGCAGTCGGGGCCACGTCAATCACCATGACCGACACGACCGGCTTCTTCGCTGGCATGATCTTTACCATCTGGGACGGGATGCAGGACGAGACGTGCAAGGTCTCCTCTGTGACGGGGAACGTTATAACCCTCGCCTCTGGTCTCCTCTACGCTCACGGAATCGGCGTGAACGCCTCCACCATGCCTGCCGCCGTCAAGCAGGCCGTCATCCACTTCGTCGTGGCGATGGTCAAAGAGCGTGGACAGGGTGGACTGGTCATCAACGAGATTGGCGAGCCTCAGGCCGTCTCCGCACGCACGCAGACGAGCATGGAAGATGAGATGCAGGGCTACGACCTCCTCGAGCCCTTCAAGGTCATCGGAGGCCGTCAGTGAGCCGTGAGACGGTACGCACGCAATTCGTGAACTACCTGAACAACGCCGGCATCACCTACCTCGCCAGCGTAAAGACCTTCCCTGCCAAGTTCACCCCCGAGGGCGAGTTCTACGACAACGAAGACCCAGGGCACGCCACCGGCTGCATCGTCTACCCCTACATCGAAGCGCAACGAGAGAAGCGCATCGAACTGACCGGCGCAACGGGTGGGGGCAAAGAGATCGCTTACACCGTCGTCTTCACCTGCATCTTCCGCAGCTCGAAGCGCAAGACCGAGGACGCTGGCGCAGACTCCGAAGCCTTCCTCGACTCATTCACCAACGCCATCCGAGCATCGAAGAACTGCGGAGGCTCGGGGCCCATCTTCCAGTGGGGCGAAGGCACCACGCTCGGGGGCGAGGACATCGATGTCGTCTCGTACTACCCTCGGCAAATCAACGGCTCAGCGAGCGTCACTCAGGTAGTTTCAACTGTGCGAGTGACGGTCATCGAAATCACCAACTCCAACTCGTACATCTCCTAAGGAGCATCATGCAATTCACGTTCACTGACAGCGAAGAGCGCACCTATCCGAACATCGTGGTCAATGGTGCGGTGCTCGTCGCCGAGCCAGGTCAGACCTACGACCTCGACGCAGACCCCAGCGACGGACGCTGGACTGCCGCAGAAGCGACGCAGAGCGCCCCAGAAGCCCCTGTAGCGCCAGCAACACCCGAAGCCGACCCAACCTCTACCCCTACAAACTAAGGACTAGCGATGCCCTTTCTTTCAGCCAATAGTTATCTCGGAATCATCAAGGAAGTCACGTCAGGCACGCTGCCTACGACTGGCACGCCTTCGTGGATTCCGGTCTCGACTCCGCAGATCACTCCCCAGCAGATGTTCCTCCGTGACGAAGCCTTCCGAGGCTCGCCCACGACGGTCTACGACCAGGTGCAGGGTGTCCGTCACGATGAGTTCGAGTTCAAGTCCTACCTCTTCGCCGACACCTTCCCCGTGCTCGCTCAGTCCATCCTCGGTGGCGCTGACACGGTGACGGGCTCGACCGCCTACACCCACACCATCAAGGTGCTCAACTCAGCCTCGACCGGCTCGCAGCCCCCCACCTACTCCATCCTCGACTTCGACGGTGCGAACTACTTCACCACCACCGCATCGCAGGCCGACTCGCTCGCCATCACCTTCGGAGCAGAAGCCGCAGCCGAGGCCACTATCAAGTACTTGGCGAACCCCTACACCTCCTACACCTCAGCGCCCACCGTCTTCGCTTCGCAGAGCCTGAGCTCAGAGCACCTGATTCCGGCATGGGACACGACGGTCTCCATCGGTGGCACGACGTACACCAACGTCACCACCGGCGACCTGACCATCAACCGCAAGACGCAGGCGATCTACACCCTCGGCACGCAGGCCCCTTACGACCTGTTCGCTGGCCCCATCGAAGTGACAGGCAAGTTCACGCTCGTCGTGGCTACGAACGCTGACGTGTTCACCACCGGCTCGAGCGCCTACGGTCTCACCCGTTCACCTCAGGCCATCGTCATCACGCTGACCGACCCCAACGACGCATCTGGTGGCACCCAGCACTCAGTGGCCCTGACCATGACGACTGCGCAGTTCCACAACGTCAAGCGCACCCGAGGCAAGGAGTTCACCGAGATTGAGGTGGAGTTCACCGCCAACGCCAACACCACCGACTCTGCCACCGGCTACTCGCCCATCAAGGTAGTCACCATCAACGGACAGTCCGCCGCCTACTAACCAAGAAAGAAGGGGAACAATGCCAATCATCCAACTACCCAACAACCAGTCAGCAGTCATCGCCTCTCGAGACGAAATTAGCGAGCGCACAACTCGCTCCATCTCTCGGGCGTACCTGTCAGCCGCCAGTGTTGCTGCACACCTCGCCTCCCTCGGATTCGATGACACGAAGCCAGAGACGTGGGGAGCGTACAGCACGCTGTCGGATGACCAGGTGAAGGCGATGGACGCTTACCAGGCTGAGCTAATCGTCGGGCTCGTCAAGCAGTGGACGCTGGGCGACCTGCCGACCCTCGAGTCGGTGCTCGACCTGCCTAAGGCCACGTTCGACGCACTCGCTGAGGGATGTGGTAATGAGTTCAACGGCGCAGGCATCAACACGGAGCCTGACACCGACCCAAAAGCCCCTACCGTCGCCTCGGCAAACTAAAGGCGGCGCTCGAGGGCAAGACGACTGAGGTGGACGCTGAACTGTCCGACCTCACTCGTGAGTACCGCTTCCGCAAAGCCCTCGGAGGCTCGCACGAGGAGTTCCTCGACCAGCCTCGGCAGGTGACGGACTGGCTGCTGGCAATAGATCAAGTCTTTAGAGAGGTCGAGCGTGGCTAGGGTAATCGTCTCAGGAATCCCCGAGTTCAACGACCAACTCAAGCGTGACATGGAGAAGATGAGCCTCGCCGCTCGTCAATTCGTCACCGAGGGAGCCGACATCATCGGCGATAGTGCTAAGGAACAATTCAGGGCCCGTCCTGGTGGCTCTCGCACCGTCTCCAAGTCAGGCCACGTCTACTACAAGGGCACCGGCCCCTACAAAGCCCAGCGCCCCAACCCCACCATCCGCACCGGCAACCTGCGCAGCTCAATCTCTCGCAAGTACGTCCGGCAGTCGGGCAAGGGCTGGGAGTCCGGCACCGGCCCCTCGATGGACTACGCCCCCTTCGTCGAGTTCGGCACACGCTTCATCTCTGCGCCAGCCTTCCCCTTCATGGCGATGGGCGTGGAAAACGCATCAGAGCGCCTCAACGCACTCGCCCACCGTCTCTTCAATCAGGCTCAGGAGTAATCATGGGATTGCTAAACCCCGTCATCGCCACGCTCTTCGCTGACACGAAGGAATACATGGCGAAGATGACCGAGGCTGAGGAGAAGATGGGCAAGTTCGGCCTCGCCGCCGAAGCCTCCTCGACCAAGTTCAACAAGTTCGCCAGCAAAGCCTCCACCGCCGTCATCGGTCTCGGAGGGGCAATCGCTGGCTACGCAGTGGATCAGGCTCTCAAGTTCAACGATGTCCTCGACAAGATTCAGAACCAGTCGGGCGCAACGACTGCTGAAGTGGACTCGCTCAAGAAGAGCATCCTCAACATCTCGAGCCAGACCGCCATCTCGTCGGACAACATCGGCAACGCCTTCTTGCAGGTGGAGAAGGCTGGCTATCGAGGCAAGGCTGCCTACGACCTCGTGAACGCCGCAGCGAAGGCCTCAGCCATCACTGGTGGGGATGTGGTCTCGACCACTCAGTCCGTCGTCGCCATTCAGCGCCTGCAAATCGCTCGGGGAATGAGCGTTGCTGCCATCTCTGACCTGCTCGTGCAAGCGAACAAGAGTCACGTCGGATCGCTGGAGCAACTGACCGGCGTGCTCAGTGGCAAGGTCGGAGGCGCACTCGCTGCTGCTGGCCTAAACCTCGCTGAGATGGCCTCAGTTTCGTCCGTAGCGTCTCAGGCTGGCTTCGGTACTGCGAAGGCTTACACCTCGCTCGCAACGGGTCTAGAGAAGATTGAGAACCCCACCTCTGCCTCGGCGAAGCAGATGAAGGCGCTCGGGCTCAACGCCGAGACACTTGCCGCCACCGCTCGCAAGCCTGGCACTGGCCTCGTGGACGTGCTGAAGATGCTGGAGGTGCAGTCACGCAAGACCGGCATCCCCATGAATACGCTCATCAAGGACACGTTCGGCCCTGCCTCCATCGGTCTCGTCTCGACCCTCGCCAAGAACCTGAACCAAGTCGCCGACGCTAACAAGAACCTGCAAAGTTCGAGCGGAGCCAAACTTGACCTCACATTCGGGCTCACCTCTGAGCAACTCAACTTCAAGCTCAAGCAATTAGAACAGCAATCCAAGAACGCCCTCACCGGCTTCGGGCTTCTCCTGCTGCCTAGTGTCGAGACGCTAGCGAACTGGACGCAGGAAGCGGTCAAATACTTCGACAAGCACCCACCAATTCAGAAGATTGCCACCGCCGCCACCATCGGCATCTTCGCTACGGCTGTCGTCTACAAACTCGCTTCGGGCCTCGGCAAACTGTTCGGGGGTCTCGGCAAGATTGCCGGAGGGGTCAAGTCCGTCGTCACTGGCGAGCAGGCCGTCACCCAAATCTCACTGCTCACGGAGATTGCCGCAAACACCGCCGCCGCCGCTACTGAACTCGCTATTGCTGACACGGAACTCGCCTCAAGTGAGGCTGGTGGAGTTATCGGATTCGCTAAAAAGTTCGGCGCTGGTGCTGTCAATCTGCTCTCCGACATCGGTGGCCCTGCTGTTATTGCTGCGCTGGGTGC
>Ga0208742_1000731_pt1 | contig 10631 bp, 8 predicted proteins | sample CryBogCBH28Sep08_FD_184601 | JGI IMG/M metagenome (GOLD analysis project Ga0208742, IMG submission 184601) | Freshwater microbial communities from Crystal Bog, Wisconsin, USA - CBH28Sep08 (SPAdes) (version 2) | ecosystem: Environmental > Aquatic > Freshwater > Lake | place: Crystal Bog... | reverse complement strand
GTTGAAATCCGTGTTATTGAGAATGTTGAAAACATGACTCTAGGCTCAGGAAATAATTACAACTTCAAAGCTGGTCAGAAGTACAAGGTAACTCGTGACGTTGCCCAACACCTTCAAGAAAAAGGTTATCTAGCTGGAATTATCTAAGCTAAATATCGGTGGAGTGGGCGGCAGCGATGCCGCCTTCTTCGTTTATCAGGACTTTTTTAAGATTTACCGCCATCATTAGAGGACTAAGTGTGAGGAGTTTTTGTGGCAAATTTGTACGACCTCTCCTCTAGAGTTCGTTTAGAACTTGGCGACCAGCCTAAACAATTTAGCCTCACTTTTACTGGCGATGCTCAAACTTCAGATTTTCCATTAGCAATTCACCCTATTGACCCTTATACCTTAGAGGTATATGTAAATGGCTCACCAGTGGCCGTAACAACTGGATACACACTAGAAGCAGACGTTGGTGTCGTGCATTTTGTCCACACACCCCCTGCAAACGCCGCAATTCTTATTCGCGGTCTTGTATACCGTTACTTCACAGACGATGACATCTGCCGATTTGTTAATACAGCAGTAACGCAGCACACCTATAACCGCACTAATGGTTTAGGTAGCCAGATGACTATTGCGATGATTCCAGCTGTTGAAGAGTATCCTATTGCCATTCTTGCAACTATTGAGGCTCTATGGGCGCTAGCAACAGATGCATCCTTTGATATTGATATCCAAGCCCCAGATGGTGTGAACATTCCGCGTTCTGAGCGTTATCGCCAGCTTACTCAAACTATTCAGGCTCGTTGGGACCAATACAAGCAACTATGTGCTGCTCTTAATATCGGCCTATGGCGTATTGAAATGGGAACACTTCGCCGTGTTTCTCGTCTTACTAATAAGCTTGTTCCTGTTTATATGGCCCAAGAAATTGATGACTCACGTCAACCAGAGCGCGTTTATATTCAGAACGACCTTATGGGACGCACGCCATTCCCAAGCTACGTCGAAGTTCAAGACATCATTCTTTATCAGGGCGATTCTTATAGTGAAGAAGTTGACTTCCCATTCGATATCACAGGACTTCAATGGAAAGCACAGATTCGCACCTATCCAAATGCGCCTTCTCTCTACGCCACCTTTAATATTGAGGTAACATATACCTCAGAATCATTGAGCAAACTCAGACTCTCACTTGATAGAAACGCAAGCGCCTATCTTCCACCACGTGCTTTTTGGGATTTGCAAGCAACATCAACCGATGACAGCGGCTATGAAAACACATACTTACGTGGCCAAGTCTTTACTACACAGCAGGTGACCCTTGACTAACTATTGCCGTTGCGTAGGTGCACAGCACACCTGCGGTATCCAAAATGTTAATGTTCAAGGACCTAATGTTGTTGTTGTAGGACAAGGTGGCCCTAGAGGCGCACAAGGTATTCAAGGAACGCAGGGTATTTCGGGTTCTGGCACACAAGGTACTCAGGGAACCATAGGTCCTGTCGGACCTGGTTCTGGAGCACAGGGAACCACAGGTGCACAAGGCCCTATAGGAACGCAAGGACCGACGGGACCTCAAGGCGTACAAGGAGTTTCTGGCCCTCAAGGTGTCCAGGGAGTTGATGGCGGGGGAGTTACCCTCCAGCAACTAGAAGACGCTATTGCTGCCTCGGCAATAGCCTCTACAGATGATCTACCTGAGGGCGTAGTAAATAAGTACTTCACCACGGCTCGGGTGTCCTACAACCACGTGCAGGGTGTTGCAAGTAGTTCATGGGTTATTAACCATAATCTTGGTTTTTATCCTAACGTTACAGTTCAAGATTCTGCTGGTAACATAGTGGAAGGCGAAATTACGTACACTACATTGGACTCCATCACCGTCACCTTCTCAACAGCTTTCTCAGGCGAAGCGTATCTAAGTTAGTTATCTTAAGGAGATAATGTAATGGCACGTAAGTTTTTAACCCCAATTGATTTAGGAAAGCTTGAGCTTCAGAATGCTCGCATTCAGAACCTTTCAACTGCCGCCCAACCACAGAACCCTGTTGAAGGTCAGATTTACTATGACACAACAGACAAGTACATCAAGCAATGGAACGGAACTGTTTGGGTTGCTTTTGGTGCTCAAGGTGTTCAAGGTACCCAAGGAACACTTGGTACTCAAGGTGCTCAAGGTGTAGATGGTCAACAAGGCACTCAAGGCACAGACGGTACACAGGGTACTCAAGGCACAGATGGTACTCAAGGCACTCAAGGCGTAGACGGCCAACAAGGCACACAAGGTACAGACGGCACCCAAGGAACTCAAGGAACTGACGGTACGCAAGGTACTGATGGTCAACAGGGTACACAGGGAACTGATGGAACCCAAGGCACACAAGGAACTGATGGCACACAAGGTACACAAGGCACAGACGGTCAGCAAGGAACTCAGGGAACCGATGGCACACAAGGAACTCAAGGCACAGATGGTACCCAAGGAACTCAGGGTACTGATGGCGCACAGGGTACACAAGGTACCGATGGTGCTCAAGGTACAGACGGTCACTCTGACCGCTATAAGACAACCTCTAATACCGCAAATGATATTGCAGTAGCAGATGGCGTAGTCTTCTATGTAAATGACGAAAATCTTTCTTACTCAGTAGGTCAAGATGTCGTTGTTGCTTACGACATTAATAACTACATGACTGGAACTGTTGCTTACTACGAGACAGTGCCATCTGATTACATCCAAATAAACATCCATACCATTGTTGGTTCTGGAAACTACTCTTCATGGACAATTAATCTTGATGGAGCAACAGGTGTACAAGGTACAACTGGCTCTCAAGGTACACAGGGAACAGACGGTACCCAAGGCACACAAGGTACAGATGGAACTCAAGGTACAACAGGTACATCATTTACATGGCAAGGTGATTGGAGCGCATCTCCTCTATACCGTATTAATGATGTAGTCCAATACAATGGTTCTTCTTACATCGCTACCGCCGATAATCAAGCAGAACAGCCTTACGGTTCTGGTTTCTGGTCACTACTTGCCGCACAAGGCGTAATGGGTGCACAGGGAACCGACGGTACACAGGGCACACAAGGAACAGATGGTACCCAAGGAACACAAGGTACCGATGGAACACAAGGAACTGAAGGTCAGCAGGGTACTCAAGGTACTCGTGGTGCTCAAGGAACGCAGGGCACACAGGGTGTAGATGGTACACAAGGTGCTCAAGGCACTGATGGAACTCAGGGAACTCAGGGCACTGATGGAACACAAGGCGCACAGGGAACTGAAGGACAGCAAGGTACACAAGGTACAGACGGTACGCAGGGTACTCAAGGTACAGATGGAACACAAGGTACCGACGGACACTCAGACCGTTACCGCACGACTTCCACAGATACTTACACACTACAAGTAGCAGATAACGTAACATTTACTGTTGAAGCAGGGCTAAGTTACTCTGTTGGTCAAGACATTGTTATTGCGTCTGACGCAAATAACTTGATGCATGCAACAGTAACCAATTACAACGGCAGCAACGGTCAACTTACCTTCAATATCAAGGACTATACTGGCGGAGGAACTTCTGGTTCTTGGTCAGTAAACCTTGACGGTGCTACGGGTGTTCAGGGAACTACAGGTTCACAGGGAACCCAGGGAACCGATGGAGCCCAAGGAACTCAGGGAACTGATGGCACGCAAGGTGCACAGGGAACCCAAGGTACTCAAGGTACACAGGGAACTGATGGTACTCAAGGTGCTCAAGGTACCCACGGTACCCAAGGTGTACAAGGTACACAGGGTCTTGATGGACAACAGGGAACCCAAGGCACCGATGGTACGCAAGGTACCCAAGGTACTGATGGAACCCAAGGAACCCAAGGTACGGATGGTACTCAAGGTACTGCCGCTCTCTGGAACTACCTCGGTGCGTATGACCCAGGAGTCATCTACACAACAGGTGATGTTGTTACTTACGGCGGACAACTTTGGTACCGCAATGTTTACACCTCTGCTGGTTACACCCCTGGTGGAGTAGAGGGATATTGGGACCTACTTGCCGCTCAAGGCGTTCAAGGCACTCAAGGAACTGACGGAGCTCAGGGAACTCAGGGAACAGATGGAACTCAGGGCACCCAGGGTACCGATGGTACACAGGGAACGCAGGGTACAGATGGAACTCAAGGAACGCAGGGTACAGATGGTACTCAGGGTACCCAGGGACATTCTGACCGTTACCGTACATCGTCTTCAACATCTAACGCAGTTGCCGTAGCAACTAACGTAAGTTTTGTTCTAGATGACCCAGACCTATCGTACTCAGTTGCTCAAGATGTAGTAATTGCACACAGCGATGCAGCATACATGCACGCAACGGTGGTCAGTTACACCTCAGGTACTAACACCCTTGTCGTAGACGTTAAGGATGTTGTTGGTTCTGGAACCTTTACCTCATGGTCTATCAACCTTGATGGTGCCACAGGTGTACAGGGAACCACTGGTTCTCAAGGTACCCAAGGTACTGATGGTATCCAAGGTCTTGATGGTATCCAGGGTACACAAGGTACTTCTGGACAACTCGGAACCTACGCAGAGACCATTACTGGAGATTCAACAGATGGTGGAGCAACTGGAACTACACAGTTCACAATTAACCACAATCTTGGAACTACAGATATCATGGTTACGGTTTGGGATGCAGCTACCAAGATGGAAGTTGTAACAGACGTAGCCTATGTAACTAACACCTCAGTTACAGTTGGATTTGCCGTAGCGCCAATCACAACTAAGTCATACAGAGTGGTTGTTAAAGCGTAACTAAATGAGCAAAAAAGCATTAGTCCCCGTTAACGTACTTGCCAGTGGGTCTGAACCTGCTGGTGAGTACGAGGGTGACTTATTCTTTAAATCTACAGAGAAGTCTCTTTACGCATTTGATGGAACGAACTGGAACCCTGTATCTAGCGGAAGCATAGATGGCGGGTCAGTTGACACAGTTTTTGGTGGAGTAAATCCAACTGATGGAGGTAGTGTTTAATGGCAACAAGAATTCAGTTACGTCGTGGTATCTCCACCACTTGGACAGCAGATAACCCAGAGCTTGCTCAAGGTGAAGTTGGCTTTGAAACCGACACTGGCAAGTTTAAAATTGGCGACGGTATTCACCTATGGAATTCTCTTTCTTATGCAACGCTAAAGCCTAGCGAAATTACAGACGCAATTGCTGCGTCTTCTTTGGGGACAACGGACGACCTTCCAGAAGGTGTTCAAAATCTTTACTACACAGATACCCGTGTAGGGGAGTACATCTCTAATAACCACATTAATTTACAGGGTACACAGGGCGTACAAGGAACTTTTGGAACTCAAGGCTCACAAGGCACAACTGGCTCTCAAGGAACACAGGGAGTTCAAGGTACACAGGGGCTACAAGGACCACAAGGTATCCAAGGTGTCCAAGGAGTACAAGGGACACAAGGCGTTCAAGGTACACAGGGACTACAGGGGCCACAGGGTGTCCAAGGATTACAAGGAGTTCAGGGCGTACAAGGTGTTCAAGGTGTTCAAGGCGTACAGGGAGTTCAAGGAACACAAGGAACACAAGGCACCCAGGGTACACAAGGTCTACAAGGACATGGCGACCGCTACCAAACATCTTCTTCTTCAGTTCAAACTATTACAAATACTGGGGCCCTTTCTCTAACAATTGAGTCTGGACTTTCTTATTCAACAGGTCAAGATGTAGTCATTGCTTATGACGCATCTAACTTGATGCATGCAAATGTATCTTCATATAACTCAGCTGATGGTGTTCTTGCCGTAAATGTTAAGGATTCAGTAGGTTCTGGTTTCTACTCATCATGGACTGTCAATCTTGATGGTGCAACAGGTATTCAAGGCGTTCAAGGAACCCAGGGTGTTCAAGGAATCCAAGGCACTCAGGGAACTCAAGGTACACAGGGCGTTCAAGGCACACAGGGCACCCAAGGTACACAGGGAACTCAAGGAGTTCAAGGAACCCTTGGTGCTCAAGGTACTGCTGGATATGTGGGTGCTGATGGCGCTCAGGGTACACAGGGTGTTCAAGGTGTACAAGGAACTCAAGGAACAGCAGGTTACGTAGGAGCCGATGGTGCTCAAGGTACCCAGGGAACTAAGGGTTCTCAAGGTGTACAAGGAACGCAAGGCACCCAAGGAACGCAAGGTACCCAAGGTACTACTGGTGCTCAAGGAGCTGTAGGTTCACAAGGAACTCAGGGAACTCAGGGTACACAAGGCGCTCAGGGCACACAGGGAACACAAGGTGTACAAGGAGTTCAGGGTGTACAGGGACTTCAGGGCGTACAGGGTCCTGCAAACATCAATAACGCTCACCTATCTGTAGCCTTAGCAACTGCCGCAGTTCTTCCTAACTCCCCTACATACACCGCTGGTTCTACAGACGCTAATGGCGGTACTGGAGTCGGCGCATACTTACAAGCAACCACTTATGGTGCGCTAGTAGTTGACGGTGTAACTGTTACATCGGTAGGCGAAAGAATCTTGGTTAAAGACCAAGCAACAACAACTCAAAACGGTATTTATACCGTAACAACAATCGGTGATGGTTCTCATTATTGGAAGCTTACTCGTGCAACTGACTACGATGACAGCAGTGCTGGTGAGGTTAGCTACGGAGACTTTGTACTTGTTGTAGCTGGAAACACGCATGCAGGACAGTCTTGGATTCAATATAACTTTGGCTCTCTTGCTGGTGGTTATATCAAGATTGATACAGACTCAATCTTGTGGACCCAAACAACTGGTACTGGTACACAGGGAGCAACTGGTGCTACTGGTGCTGGTGGTGTTCTTACTAATTCTGGCGGCTTTTATTCAACAGTTACACAAACTGCTGGAACATCAAGTTCTGGAACAGCAATTGCATTTGATTCTACCGCTATCTCACATGGAGTAACACTTACCAGCAATGGGTCAAATTTAACTAAAGTTAATCTACCAGTATCTGGTACATACAATATCTCTACAAACTTGCAAATCCAATCAACTGGCGGAAATCATACTGCTACATTTTGGCTTCGTAAGAACGGAACAACAGCGGTAACTGCTTCAGCAAGCGACATTATCGTTGGGTCTAATAACCCATTCTTAAGTACTTGGACATGGCAGGTTGATGCAACCGCAAATGATTACTACGAAGTTATGTGGTACGCAGACTCTACTAACGTACAACTTGGATACGCTGCCGCTTCAGGGTCGTATCCAGAGGCCCCATCTGCTTATATTCGTGTAAATCAAGGTGCCTATCAAGGTATCCAAGGTACTCAAGGAACCCAAGGAACTCAAGGCACACAAGGTACACAGGGAACCCAAGGCGTTCAAGGAGTCCAAGGTGTCCAAGGAACACTAGGAGCACAAGGTGCTCTTGGCACAACTGGAGCCCAAGGAACAACTGGTGCTCAGGGAGTACAGGGTACACAAGGCACACAGGGAGTTCAAGGAACTCTCGGTGCTCAAGGTTCACAGGGAACAACAGGTTCACAAGGAACTCTTGGCTCACAAGGTGCTACTGGCGCACAGGGTGCAACAGGAGCACAAGGTACAACGGGTGCTCAAGGTACCCAGGGAACCCAGGGCGTCCAAGGTGTACAAGGTACAACAGGCGCTCAAGGAGCACAGGGAACTCAAGGCATACAAGGTGTCCAAGGAATCCAAGGAACACAGGGCGTACAAGGTACGCAAGGTGTTCAAGGACAACAAGGTGACAAGTATGCAACTACTTCCACTACGTCCTTCACACTAGCAAGTAGCGGAGCAAGCCAATCAATTACCGTGGCCTCTTCCACCCTTGCATACTCAATCGGCCAAGATATTATTGTTGCTTACGATGGTAACAACATCCAATACGGAAAAGTTGTTTCTTACTCAAGCACAACTCTTACTTTTACCAAGCTTACCGCTATCGGTTCTGGAACATACGCAACATGGACAGTTAATCTTGATGGTGCTGTTGGTATCCAAGGAGCACAGGGAACTCAGGGAACCACAGGAGCTCAGGGTACTCAAGGAGTCCAGGGCACACAGGGAACACAAGGTGTACAAGGAGTTCAGGGAACTCAAGGTGTTCAGAGCATTGCAACCCAAGGAACACAAGGAACTCAAGGTGTTCAGGGAACGCAGGGTGTCCAAGGTACGACTGGTGCTCAAGGTACGCAAGGTACACAGGGTGTTCAGGGAGTTCAAGGTCTTATCGGAACAATTGGAGCAGACCCTACAGTAACAATTCTACTCTTTGGTGGAATGTAGCTAGTTTAGTAGTTCTGTACTGCCTCTGTGTATTTGGCTAACATTTGCTGCGCCCTGTAAAAACTTGATAGGTATGTACTTATCGGGCTTTACTGTATATGTAGAAAACTGCGCCTGATTCTCTTCTTGCTTCATCCTGAAGTTAAAGATATACCAATCTACAGGGGCAGTTATTCCTTGTGATTCAACATCTGCAATAGCTTTTTCTGCGCCCCTACGACTTACTGCGTATCCAGCACAGGACCACTGTTGATATGAGCGGCAGATATTCTCATCACCCATATCATGCAGTTGTGGGTTGTAAGCAAAGAATGAGTCATTAGGGACAAAAAATGAGAAGAAGTCCCATACAGGCATGAGCTCATCCAGGTACTTCTCAGCAATAAACTTAAAGTTTTTGCTCAATACAATGTCGTCTTCAAAGATAATAAGAGTGTCGTAATCGCTCTCTAGGAACCTTTTCCAAGCCTTATAGTTGCTAGCCCAGACCCCAACTACACCAGCACTAGGTGGGAAGGTCTCCCCTGGCTGACAGTAATCCTCAACAGTATTAACCTTAAACTCAGGGTGTAGATTAATAAAGTTCTCTACTTTATCTGCGGTATTAAGATACATAGTGGGAGAACCAAGGCGCGGTAAAAAGGACATACTGTTTAAAATGCCATCGTAAGATTTGTTACGAAGGGTGTTTCCAGTATCTACGTGAAAGACTTCAAAGCATGCGTTCTCTAGCATTTAACAAACCACATCTGATAGCCATCTTCTAGGCACTTCATTTCGCCCTCACATACCTGCATAAAGGCATTAACTCCACGCATAGGCTCTAAGAAAGGCTTACCGCCCTCTGCCCACAGGTAATCATCAAAGGCAATGACTCCACCAGGCTCTAGTACCTTAAAGGCGTTGAGGCCATCTAAGGCTGTTTGAAGGGCGGTGTGGCTTCCATCTATATAGATGAAGTTAAATGTCTTTTTGTTTGTGTTGAAGAACTCATCGCTCGTCATCTTATGCTTAATAACTTTAGAGTTATTTGAGAAGCGAGAGTCGTAGTAGCCCTCTACAGAAGTAAAGTCAAGAGATTCATGCTGCTCTTCTTCACTACCTTCCCATGTATCCACGTCATCTATGGTTACGATATCCCTGTTAATTAAGAGCCACTCTGTAGCATCTCCTGTATAGGTGCCAATTTGGAGAGCACGTAAAGGGACTTGGGGGCATTTTCTATCAAAGTATGGAGAAACATTCTGAAACCAATTAGGAAACATTAGAACAACTTAAGGTTATTAAGGCACCCGTTAACATACTCAGGTGACATCTCATAGTTATCTAGCAGGTGGTCAAAGAGAGCCTTGCTCTCTTCTTTACGACCAAGCCACCAACCACATACAGCTTTCTCAAAGAGCAAGCAATACATGCCGTTATATTCAACATAGGATGGGAGCGGATTGTTGTAGTCAGCTAGATGATTGGCTAATCCAAGCTCAGCAAAGGTAGCTGACCTCTGCCACTCTTTATTGCGCTCATGGATTCTAGAGAGATGGAAATACGCCTCTGGTCTTCCAGGGAGCAGAGAGACTGCTTGTAGAAGGGTTTGATAGACAGTGGAGCTTCTACTTCCTTGTTTAGAAAAACATAGGGCCATCTTTATCAAAGAGGTATAGGCAAGCAAAGTATGGGTCTGATAACCACGGTCAGCGGCTCTTAGGTAGAAGCCAGCTGCCGATGAGTATTGGCCTTGGTCATAATAAGCATTAGCAAGGGCAAAGTTCTTCTCAGGATTATAGGAGTCAAAGGCAACATCTACTGCCAAGTCTTTAATTGCCATTTATTTCCTCCATATTTTTTGCGTTCTTTATTAAGTTGCATCCACCGTGGGCTGGTCTAACATTTTCTAATGTATCTGAGCCCCCTTTGGCTAAGGGAACCAAATGGTCTATATGAAGGCCCAATCTCCACTCACCTACACCCACTTTACGAGATGCTGTTAGGTCTATTACCTCTTTGCATATGTGGCAATCTATGCCGTACAAATCAAGTACTTCTTGTTCTTGATACTGCTTGTGTCCGTTATTTAACTTCCAAGCTTTTCTTTTACGTGCGTAAGAACGAAACTTTTCTAGATTATTTAACCTATACTCTTCTCTTTCTTCTTTATGTTCGGCACGATATTTGTCTTGATATTCCTTGACATATTGTGGGTTGTTTTGTCTAAACAACTTGTTACGTTCAAGTACCTTTTCCCTACGCTTTAAATGTCCTTCTTTATTTTCTTGTTTAGCTTTTTCAGGATTAACGAGACGCCATGTTCTTTTAGCTTCTCGGCAAGCCG
>Ga0208742_1000727_pt1 | contig 10654 bp, 8 predicted proteins | sample CryBogCBH28Sep08_FD_184601 | JGI IMG/M metagenome (GOLD analysis project Ga0208742, IMG submission 184601) | Freshwater microbial communities from Crystal Bog, Wisconsin, USA - CBH28Sep08 (SPAdes) (version 2) | ecosystem: Environmental > Aquatic > Freshwater > Lake | place: Crystal Bog... | reverse complement strand
GCCAGTGCTACCGGTCTGCTCATTGCCTTTTACTACGCACTCACCGGATACTCGTGTGCATGGTACTTCCGACACGATCTCAAATCTCAGCGGAATCTTTGGCTTCGTGGGATTCTGCCCTTGCTGGGTGCTCTTGCTTTGACATTGGCGTTCGCGCTTTCTATCCATTCGTACCTTCCAGCCGCGAGCAGTTATTCCAGTCTCTGGGGCATGGGTGGAGTCTTCGTTATCGGTGCCGGCTCGCTTCTTTTAGGGCTTGTCCTAGTTGCCGTTGCGCGCCGAAATGAAAAAGACTTTTTCCTTGGCGGTATTGAGACCACCAAACGCTGAGTTGAACTTGGCTCGGAAAGAAGAGGACCCGGACGAATACGTCCGGGTCCCAATCTATTTGAGGCTGAATTAAGCAGTTACAACAGCAACTCTGGCTAGCGCCAAAGAGGCAGCGTGCTTCACACCACCAGCATGAACGGTCACAACTGCTGAATATGAGTGTGTTGAGAAGTAGTGACGCAAGAATGCGGCAACGGCCTGTGCTCGGTGGAGACTGAGTGCCGAGTTGTGAGACACCGATCCGCGAGCGTCTGCGAATCCGGTTACGTGCACGGTGTGCGTACTCGAAGCGATCACTGCAGCAGCGAAGGTTGTCAGCGTGCTCTTTGCGCCCGAAGTCAACTGGCTGGCGTCAGTGCCGAAGTAAACAGACTTCGCTGTTGGTGCACCAGCTGCGGTACTTGGTCGGAATATGTCAACACCTTGGACTGTTGCAGCCCAAATATTGTCACCAATGGGCTGTGTGAAAAAGTTACCGCCATTCGTCGTGGTAAACGAGTCCAGTGCATTTCCGTTTGCATCAATTAGGTGAGACACGGAGCTGCCGTTTTCCGATAGCCAATAATTGGCACCGACTGGATAAACAGCGCTGGCCCCAGCACAGACTGCGCAAGTGATACTCCCTGCGGAAGAACTATCAGACTGATTGAACTCAAGTATCCCTCCCCCAGCTGGCGAAACTGCAGCGCCAATGAGAACTTTGTTATTGCTCAAAGTAATTACATTCGGGTAGCTAAAGCTTCCGAGAGGAAGCGAAGTCTCAATGGGAGTTGGCAAAGTGCTGAGATTAACGGCAATCACTTTTGAGTCGATATAGCAAGTGACCCAGAGAGTGGATGAGGTGCCGGCAAAACTGTAAATCCACCCGGAACAGTCATTGATGACTACCGTTGCCAGGACGTTCATTGTCGTCGGATCAATTTCAATGATCGAGTTGCTGGAGTAACCGGTATTGGCCCAAAGCATGCCATTTCCGTCTACACCAATAGCAAAGGGCACTTGCCCGCTTGACAATGTGTACTTGGCCCCAGTGAAAGTCGAAAGATCGACCTTCTCAATCGCGCCCGTTCCCGAGGCGTCGGCCAATGTCACATAGAGGTAGTTGCCAACAATGATCAGCCCGGAAGGATTGCTGTCGGCACCAGTATCGAGGGTCGCAACAATGTTGCCGCTGGTATCTAATTTGTAAACGTCGTGACCGCCACCGGTACCAGATGGCCCGCCGTCTGAAACGTATACATAATTGCTTCCGTCATAGACCATTGACACACTGTCGTAATTAAATAAGTGGGTCACCGTCCAGTTAGTGTCGGCCCCCGCAGGTTGAGCTGCACCAAAAAAGAGCGAAGTTGAAAAAAGGGCAATTACTGCTGTCATGAATTGGCTAAGTCGAAGAAACTTTCCCCAACCAGTTGAAAAGGTGCGAACTCGCATTAAAAATCTCCTCAAAGATTTGATAACTGGTGCCGAAACTCGGCATGGGAAATCTTAATAAAAAGTATTAGACGAAAACATCAAATTCCCATACTTTCCGCCTTCACCCGACCCCAGTCGCTCGCACCCTAACCATCTAAAACCCCAACCGTTGAGGGAATCGTCACAAAAGCTTCGGCGCAACCAACCAGATGACCTAGATTTTCTGAAAACCAATAAGGGGGGGCATGTCCAATACTTACTACGACCGTTCGAATCGACCTGATTCGCATTCCGGAGGAGTTCGGATGATTCCGATCACTTCATCCAAGGGAACTTTCAATGTCTGGACCAAAAGAATTGGTAATAATCCCAAACTAAAAGTTCTCCTTCTCCACGGCGGACCGGGCGCTACCCATGACTATTTCGAGGCTTTCGACAGTTTTCTTCCGGCCGAAGGGGTCGAGTACTACTACTACGACCAACTGGGCTCGGGAAGAAGTGAGAACCCCGCTGACGCAGACTTCTGGGACCTTGATCGCTACGTTGATGAAGTCGAACAGGTCCGTCAAGCACTTGGACTCGGTCCTGACAACTTTGTGCTGCTGGGCCACTCTTGGGGCGGCGTGTTGGCAATTGAATACGCTCTCGCCCACCAAGACAAGTTGAAGGCCGTTGTTATTTCAAACATGATGTCTAGTGCTCCGGCCTACAACAAGTACGCCGACGAAGTACTTAGCCCTCTGATGAATCAGGATGACCTGAAGGAAATTCGCGCTCTTGAGGCCGCGGGCGACTTTGCCAATCCTCGTTACGAGGAGTTGCTGGTGCGTTCGTACTATGTCGATCACATTCTTCGCATGGACCCCGCCGAATGGCCCGAACCAGTTATGTATGCCTTTGCCAACATCAACCACGATTTGTACCGCACGATGCAAGGACCGAGTGAGTTAGGTATGTGGGACGAGGCCAAGCTAGTTACTTGGGATCGAACCGAAGACCTCGCACGGATCGAAGTCCCTGCACTTGTATTAGGTGGACGCTTCGACACGATGGATCCAGAGTTCCTTGTTGACATGGCCAAGCGCATGCCCAAGGGCCAGTCCTACATTTGCGAAAAAGGAAGCCACATGGCGTTGTATGACGACCAGGAGGCCTACTTCCAAGCTTTGGTTAATTTCCTAAAAACTTTGGACAAGTAGAAACCCGAAAGAAAAAGCCCGTGAGCAGTATTTTGCTCACGGGCTTTTCTCTTGAGTTGTGGAACTAGCGACTAGTTAATTACAACCATTCGAACGGTGTCGGTAATGGCGGCGCCACCAGATGCCGAACCAGCCATAACCACGATTGCATCACCGGGTTTAGCCAAACCAGCAGCTTTCACTTGTTCCGCGGCGAAGGCGCAGAGGCCGTCAATGTCTTGCAGCGGGGAAACGAAAATCTTCTCGATTCCCCACGAGCTGTGCAGCTGACGTGCGGTTCCGACCTGTGGAGTGATGGCCACGATTGGCATCGGAGGGCGGAAACGAGAGATTGCTCGCGCCGTAGTTCCCGAACGGGTGCAGGCGACAATTGCAACAGCATCTTCTTCCATCGCGGCGCGCCACGCAGCACCCGTAATGGCGGCAGTAATGCGTGCGGTCTTGCCTGAGGTTCCAGATATTTGTTGAACGTCGAGGTTCGTGCCCCAGTCGGCGTAGTCAAATGACTGCTCAGCGCGACGAACGATTCGGTCCATCGTCTTGACGGTTCCAATTGGGTCTTCGCCGATTGCAGTTTCACCGGAGAGCATTACCGCACTCGCGCCATCCAGTACGGCGTTAGCGACGTCAGTGACTTCTGCACGAGTTGGTACTTGCGCGTGGGTCATTGATTCGAGCATCTGAGTAGCCACAATGACGGGTCGGGCGTAACGAACGCCGAGACGGACAATGGCCTTTTGCAGGTGAGGCACTTCTTCAATGGGCATGCGGACACCGAGGTCCCCACGAGCGACCATGATCGCGTCTGAGTGTTCGACAATCTCTTCCAGGTTCTCGACACCTTCAGAGGTTTCAATCTTTGACATCATCATGACGTCGGGGCGACTTAACACTGCTCGAACGGACTCAACATCGAATCCCGAGCGAACAAATGAAATAGCCAGGATTTCAAACTCTTCGCTGCGCAATGCTTCGAGACGTTCGCGGTCAGCATCGGTCGGCAAACGGTCATTCATAATCGAAGAAGGTAAGGAGAGGCCCGGCTTGCCCATTACTGCTCCACCGGAGGTCACTTCGGTCAACGTTGTCTTCCCGGTGTCAAGGACAACGAGCGAGGTTCCACCATCTCCGATGTGAATCCGGTCGCCAGTCTTCAATAGGGTCAGTACGCCTTCGCGCTCCACAAAAATCTTGCTAGCGGTGGAGGTTTCACCAAAGCCCTCAACAAGTTCAACCTTGTCTCCGACGGCTAGTGGAACTGGACTCGTTCCGAATGATCCTGCGCGGATTTTCGGTCCGGGAATGTCAACCATGATTGCTTGATTAGGCGCAAGCTTGCGAACGCGACGTAAGCGCTCGATGCCCGAAGGCACATCACCGTGAGCGAAGGAAAGTCGAAATACATCGACGCCCGCATCCACCAGGCCCTTGATTGTTGCATCGTCGTCTGATGCTGGTCCTAACGTGGCAACAATTCGAGTGCGTCGCAAAATTTCCCCTTCAATGGTTTTCTCTATTCTAAGGGAAAGCAAATTGTTCTTTAGGAAAACTTTGGGTGACATACTCACCAGTAGTTAACCGTGGTCGACGAATCACCGTGGAGCGGGAACCACAATCTCGGATCCGTCTACAGTCACCACTTCAAGCCGTAATCCGTAGATAGAAGACAGCTTGGGGTTCCGAATGACCTCGTGAGCTGGGCCATCAATGGCCACCTGGCCGTCATCGAGCACGACCAGCCGATCAGCAAATTGGCCCGCCAGAGTGAGATCGTGCAGGGTGCTGACCACACATATGCCTTGCTGGGCAACCTCTTGGCGTAAAAGTCTGAGTGTTTCGAGTTGGTGGCGGATATCAAGCGCGGCCGTTGGTTCATCTAAGACCAGAATCGGACATTGCTGAACGAGCGAGCGCCCGAGAACGACTCTTTGTCGCTCTCCACCTGAAAGTGACGCTAACTCGCGCTCAAATAGTGAACTAACTCCGAGTCGGCCAGCAACGTCTTCAGTGATGCGCTTGTCTTCCGGGCCTGCAGATCGCCACGCACCCTGATAAGCGGTCCGTCCTAAGCACAGGTAGTCAAATACGCTGAGCCCTCTTGGAATCACTGGATTTTGGGGCACGAATGAAACCAGGGTTGCTCGTTCGCGCTCGGAGAAGGTGGTCAGATCTCTCTCTCCTATAAATACAGTCTCTTTGGGGGCCATCCCTACGCCGGAAATAGCCTCGACGAGTGAGGTCTTACCCGCACCGTTTGGACCAATAACACTCACCCAGCGACTCGGTTCAAACTCCAATGAAATTGACTTGAGAATTACTTTGCTGCCCACTCGGAGAGTGAGATCCTTCACTTTCAAATTGTTCACAGCCACACCTCGCGATTTCGTAGTACCACTACAAAGATCGGCGCCCCAACGAGGGCGGTGATAACACCAATTGGCAATTCGGAGGGCGCGAGCACGGTTCTCGCGAGGGTGTCCGCAAAGACCAGGAAGGAGGCACCCACTAGTGCGCTCAGTGGAAGAATTCGACGATACGAAGTCCCAACCGCCATTCGCACAATGTGAGGCACTACCAATCCCACAAATCCAATTAAACCCACAGCCGAGACGACTGCCGCGGTACCAAGCGATGCAGCGCCCAGCGAAATGATTCGAAGTCGGCGAACATTTAAGCCCAGTGTTCTAGCTTCAACTTCCCCAACGCTCATTACGTCGAGTTGCCGAGCTACCAGCATGCAAATTGCGACACAAACCAACACGTACGTCGTGAGTCCCTCGACTGTCGACCAACTCGCACTCGCCAAGGAGCCGAGTAGCCAGATGTAAACGTGAGCAAGCGAAGTTGCTGATGCGTGTTGCTGCAACAGTGTTTGGGCACTTGTCAATAGGGTGGCCACAGAAACTCCACTGAGAATGAGTGTTGCCCCATTCGAGCGGCTTCCTCGCCCACCAACAAACCAAGTTGCGAAGACCGCAACGAGAGCGCCGACGAAAGCGAAGGGCGAAATGAGATTCACATTTGCGCCGACTATGCCACCCAGGCCGAGCAGGGCAACCGTTGCCCCCAAGCCAGCTCCTGATGCGGCCCCCAAGACATACGGGTCGGCCAGCGGATTGCGAAATATCCCTTGATAGGTCGCTCCAGCCACGGAAAGCATGGAGCCGACCAACACCCCAAGCACCAGACGCGGAGCCCGAATTTGCCACAGAATCGTGTTCTCCAGCGGGTCAATTCGCCCCTTTTGGAGACCAAGGTGAATGGCAATATTGCGAATAATGGCCATGGGAGAAATGCCAGTCGGCCCGACTAGTAGCCCGAGCGCGATAGCAATAAGAAGTGTGAATACCGCGCCCACAAGAAAGCGACGAACACCTTTACGATCGGCAAATGTGCTCAACTTTGTCCTCGAAGTGAATGCTTGATGTCTCTGGCGAGTTGCTGCACCAAGAGAACCAGTCGAGGCCCCCAACGAGAAGCAACGTCGTCATTGAGGGCAAATACCTGATTCCGCTTCACGGCCACAACTGATTTGAAGCCAACTCTTTTCGACACGGAAGTTGAGCTTGCCGAACAACAAATAGTGTCGGCCAGAAAAATGATTGTCGGATTCGCACTGACAACATACTCAACGCTCAGTTGTGGGTACCCACCAGAAGCATTTACACCGTTTGCATCAGCGATATTAACTATGTGCATCTTCTTTAGTATCGAACCCACGAATGAGGCCGAGGTTAGTGAGTAATAGGTCGGATCTAGTTCGTAATACACACGCTGTCCGTTTGCCCTCCGAGGAACACTCTGGATTGCGGCGTTGATGATGTGCTTCATGCGAGCAATAAGCGAGTTAGCGCGCTGTAAGTGGCGGACCGCAATGCCGAGCGCTCGAATTTGTGTGTACGCGGCAGCCAGGTTTGCCGGGGCGGGCTGATTCAGGACCTGCACGCCTTGTGCTTGTAGCTTCTCTTGAATTTGATTTGCGTCATAGGAAATGACAACGAGTTCGTGTTCGCCAGGACAGACATTCAGAATGGATTCCAAATTCGGGCTAAACGCATCAATCCGACGCTTGGGTAGTTGAGACTGCGGAAAGTTTGCCGTAGCGTCGACCGCCTTAACTTCCTTGCCGACGCCGAGGGCGAAGAGGGACTCGGTCGCACTAGGCGATAAGGAGATAATGCAAGTAGGCGTTGTCGTCGCCCCGCTGATACTCGCGCTCGCTTGGGGCAGGCCGATCAGCGAGAAACTAACGACAGCCCCCATGGTTACGCGCCACAAGCTGTTCATGTTTCCCTTTATTGGCCGCGAAAAAGGGCGCCTTAGGGAAACTAAGACCACCCCAAATCGCGGAGGTTGGTATTCACACCCAAACAGGCGACCTGGCTTAGGCGATTGCCCTTACAGTTGCGCGACAGCGTCGGATTCTCACCGACTTCGCTGTGTTGAGATGACTACAGGTTAGCCCTGTAAGGATCCCTACTTACGACTAAAGAGCCGTGCGAATAGTCCTGGCCCCTTGGACTTAGCGACGGTGCAGTGGCAGCGGTCCGCCTCGGGAACACCTTGGAGCGCTTGTTCGATGTGTTGGCCACATCCCGACCAAGTTGGCTTCTGGCAATTGGGACAAGTAACACGTGTACACATAAGGACTCCTTGACTACATCTTCTCTGGCGCGTCAATGCCGAGCACCGAGAGGCCTAATTTCAGCGTATCGCCAGTAAGTCGACAGAGCGCTAAACGTTCACGTTGCAAATCGCCCGTGGCCGAAAGTACCGGACAGGCGTCATAGAAAGAGGTGAACCGTTGCGCCAAGTCAAAGAGATAGGTGCAGAGACGATGAGGCAATAGATCACGAAATGCTGACTCAAAGGCCACGGGGAACTCAACCAGTCCTAGCGCTAACTGCCATGCCTGTGGCTCGGCCAAGGCAAACGAAGTTCCCGTCAGTTCAACCGAGGTATCTAACTTACGAAATATTGATTCAATTCGAGCGTGGGCGTACTGCAGGTACGGGCCGGTGTCGCCCTCGAAGGCCAGCATGCGGTCAAGCTCAAAGACATAGTCACGCTGGCGTTCAGTCGAAAGGTCCGCGTACTTAACAGCGGCGCGCGCAATTGACGTCGCCAATTCGTGGCGGGCGTCATCCGACAAGTCAGTGGAGCGCTCCTTTAACTGCGAGTCCGCACGGTCAATCGCTTCATCGAGCAAATCAACGAGCTTTACGGTGGTTCCCGCTCGAGACTTAAACATCTTGTGGTCTTTACCTAAGACATTGCCGAAGGGAACGTGCTCGCATCGAATTGACTCCGGCAGCCAACCCGCCGAACGCGCAACGGTGTAAATCATGTCGAGGTGTTGCGCCTGAGGAGCACCCACCACGTAGAGAATTTCATTGGCCTTGAGGTTGTGCACCCGGTCTCGAACGGCCGCGAGGTCCGTGGCGGCGTAGCCAAATCCTTCGTCTCGCTTTTGAACAATTAACGGAAGTGGGTCACCGTCACGGTTTACAAACCCTTCAGGAAAGACACACAATGCGCCATCGCTCTCAACCAAGAGTCCCGCTGCTTGCAGATCATCCACCACCGCTTGGAGCATGTCGTTGTAATAGGACTCTCCCACTACGTCATCGGGAGTCAAGAGGACATCGAGCTTGGCGTAGACCTCGCTGAAATAGGCCACGCTTTGATCAACCAAAATTCGCCAAAGGCGCCGAGTCTCAGGATCCCCACTTTGCAAGGCCACAACGCGCAAACGACTTCTTTCTTTGAAAGTGTCGTCCGCTTCAAATTTCGCGTTGGCTTCACGGTAGAAGGTGTCCAGATCACCGATTGAAAGTGTTGCGACCGCCGCATCCTCGCCCATGTCGAGCAAATGCTCAATCAACTTGCCAAAGGGTGTTCCCCAGTCACCAACGTGATTTCGAGGAATGACGTGGTGCCCCTTAAAGCGATACATCCGAGCGAGTGCGTCACCAATCACTGTCGAGCGCAAGTGCCCCACGTGCATTTCTTTGGCGACGTTTGGTGCCGAGTAATCAATGACTACATTTTGGGAACTGGACGTTTCAACGCCCAATCGAGCATCCTCGAGCAGTGACGAAAGTTGCGAAGAAAGAAATGCCGCCGAGAGCGAGATGTTCAGAAAGCCTGGTCCGGCAATTTCGATGGTGCCCATATCCCCAAATTCAAGGTTCGCCACGACCATTTCGGCCACCTCGCGCGGCGGCTTGCCCAAAGCCTTGGACATCGCCATAACCCCGTTGGCTTGGTAGTCCGAGCGATCCGACGGACGTAAAACGGGGTCCGCCCCAGCCAGAACCGAATCAAAGGCCTTAGCGAGACGCGAATTGACCAAGTCGTAGGTAGCGGACATGCCTCTAGTCTCTCACTTCCAAACTTTGATGGGAGTCACTCGCGAATAATCCCTCACCGATTCACGGCAGAATAGAGGTATGGCTACTTCACTGAACTCCTTTGGCGCCCGCAGCGAACTAACTGTCGGTGGTCGAACACTCACCTACTACTCGCTTAACGCCGAGACGCTGAAGAGTTTCGGGGTTTCCAAACTTCCCTACTCCATCAAGGTTCTGTTGGAGAATCTGCTTCGCCACGAAGATGGCAACAAGGTTCGCGCGGCCGACATTGAAGCCCTTGCTCGTTGGGCCGATACGCCAACTCGACATGGCGAGGCCGCCGGAGAAGACGCCAAAGAAATTGCCTTCACGCCCGAGCGAGTCCTCATGCAGGACCTCACGGGTGTACCGGCGGTGGTGGACCTCGCGTCAATGCGAGATGCGATTATCGCGTTGGGTGGCGACCCGAACAAAATCAACCCACTTGTTCCCGTTGAACTCGTGATCGACCACTCTGTCATTCTGGAACACACTGGGGCGGCGACCAGCTACGACGAAAACGTGGCTATTGAATACGACCGCAACGTTGAACGCTACACATTCTTGAAATGGGCTCAAAGTTCATTCAAGCAATTCCGCGTAGTCCCACCAGGAATGGGAATCTGCCACCAAGTAAACCTTGAGCACTTGGCCCGCGTTGTCTTTGACCACGATGACGTGGCGTATTTCGACTCCGTCGTGGGTACCGACTCACACACCACGATGGTCAATGGGCTTGGAGTCCTTGGTTGGGGCGTAGGCGGAATCGAAGCTGAGGCCGGAATGTTGGGTCAGCCAACTTCAATGTTGATTCCACCTGTTGTTGGTCTACGCCTGTCAGGCGCAACCCAAGAAGGCGTCACCGCAACTGACGTCGTTCTCACCATCACCGAACTCTTGCGAAAGCACGGCGTGGTCGGCAAGTTTGTTGAGGCTTATGGGCCTGGCGTTTCATCGCTCTCACTCGAGACTCGTGCGACGATCGGAAACATGTCACCGGAATATGGCGCCACCTGCACCATCTTCCCCATCGACCAGGTAACCGTTGACTACCTAGCTTTCACTGGTCGACCTACCGAACAGCTCGCCTTGGTCGAGGCCTACGCCAAGGCCCAAGGGGTATGGCACGATGCGCTGACTACTGAGCCCACGTACTCGGAGTACGTAGAACTTGACCTGTCGACCGTTGAGCCAAGTTTGGCTGGACCAAAGCGTCCCCAAGACCGAGTGGGACTCGGACAAGTTCGCGGCGCATTCAAAAAGGCCCTCGACCGAGAGCCTAAGGAAGTTTCCGGTGAGCACTACGCGACCACCCTG
>Ga0208742_1000721_pt1 | contig 10750 bp, 17 predicted proteins | sample CryBogCBH28Sep08_FD_184601 | JGI IMG/M metagenome (GOLD analysis project Ga0208742, IMG submission 184601) | Freshwater microbial communities from Crystal Bog, Wisconsin, USA - CBH28Sep08 (SPAdes) (version 2) | ecosystem: Environmental > Aquatic > Freshwater > Lake | place: Crystal Bog... | reverse complement strand
GCGTATGACGATACTCGCTACCTTGATGAGAACAACGTACCGTTCATTGCCGAACAATTCACCGGAGACTTTGTGGTTAAGGTGGACGCGCACAGCAATAGCCCAATCTTTATGGAAGACAGTCGTGACCTGGCTTTCAAACTGTTTGAGGCAAAAGTCATTGACAGAAAACGTCTGATTGACTTGGTGGATCCTCCTATGAAACAATTGCTCAAAGACGATCTTGAGAAATTGGAAAAGAAGGAAGCGGAGCAGGCGGCAAAGCAGCCACCAGCGCCAGCCCAAGCGCCTAAACAACCGAAAGGACAGTGATGGCAGACGAAACAAGTACAGTCAGAGGGGTGAGTAACCCCAACAATGCGGCGCGTTATACTGGGGACAAGAGTATTGCGCGAAGCGAAAAAGTAAGTTATAACCGCAGCAATGTGGGCGGCACTCAGAAAAGAACTGATGGTCGTTCTACAAAGCGACAGTGAATTCGGGGAACCGGATAGGGTATGGCTGCATTCCCTTTTAAATGTGGCCGCTGTTAGGAGTACCGTCATGGCACGCAAAGCACGCAAAGGTATGCGTAAGTCCAAGCGTAAGTAATTAGGGGTTAACCCTAATAACTTGCACTGGATGCAACCCATCTTTGGCGGTTGGATGCTAACTAACCGCCGCTAACACAAGGATTTTGATATGCCAATGGACAAGATGATGGAGTTGATTCAGCAGGGCCAAGCCCCTGAGAACACCGACATTCCAGCGCCAGCCGCTGCTGGTGCTGGGCCTGATGCGGGTGTCCCTCCAATGGCATCACCCATGTCTACGCCCGAACCCAAAATGGGTAGCAAGGCTGCGGCGAATATCAACATCCAGATGGCTATGGATTTGTTGGAACAGTCATTACCCGCGCTTGGTAGTGAGACTCCAGAAGGTCAGCAAATTATGAAGTCGCTAGGCTCTCTGCACAAAATGTTTGGCAAACGCGAAGCTAAAAACCGCGAACTGATGCCAGCAGAAATCATGCAGATGATGCAAACACTTCCTCAAGCTGGCGGCGCAACTCCAGAGCAACGCAGCATTGCACAGGCTCCTCTGCCTGGACAAGGTCAACCTCCACTTCCAATGTAAGGCATATATGACTCTACGCGACAACCTCCAAGCCGAGATCAATGAGCTGCAAGCCAAGATCACTGAAAAACAAAATCAGTTGGCCCAGTTTGAAAACAACGCTTCCGCTTTCTTAGGCCAGGAAGCAGCCGCAATTAAGCAGTTTGTCCTTGGTGCATGGACTCATTTGTTTGGTTCTTCTCCCGCACCGTCTGATCCTGCAACCCCTTCCAACTAAGGAGAATATTTTGGACTTGTTCAAACCTCGTGGCTCTACGCCCATTCGCAAACCGACTGACAACAACATGCAGCACGGTCAAATTTTCAACCCGCCACGTTTCTCGGAATTTGGCGGCGGTAAAGATGGCACTGCCATCAATACCGTGATGTACAAAAACAAGATGTCGCTTGAGAAACCAGGCGGCACGAAGAAGGTCATCTAATTATGACCAATTACTCACGGCCCAAGCGCGTGTCAAAGCGCGGTGGCGGTAAACGTTATTAACCAACTAGGGGATAGTTATGTCACTTGAAGATGTGTCCTACGAAGCGCGAGACGAACTGGCTCGACTGGCAAAACAATTGTCGGACAACCAAGAAACTCGTACTGAATTTCTGAAACTCGCCAAAAAGGTTCGCCCAGATGTGGTGATGCCCGAAATCGAGATGGAAGAGCGTTACTCACGAAAATTTCAAGACCTTGAAGCCAAATTTGCAGCGCGTGATGCCAAGCAAGCCGAGCGCGAAGCTATGGACAACTTGGAATATCGTCGCAAGTCTTTGATGGAAAAAGGTCTAGTATCCAACCGTGATGAGATTCAAGAAATTGAAAGACTCATGTTGGACAAGGGCATAACCAATCACGAAGCTGCTGCTGAGCATTACAAATACATGAAGCAAGCAGCTATTCCTACGCCAAGTGGCTACAATCCCAACCCAATGAAGAAGTTTGATCTGTCGGCATTCCATAAGAATCCGGTTCAAGCTGCGCGGGATGTTGCTTCTCAGGCGCTTGCAGATTTTCGCAAACCTGTCAGGCCCATCGGTCTGTAAGGTGTAAAGGTAAACAGGGGATTTTTTTAGGAGCTTTTTATGGCTATTGGCGGCGGCATTATTCCCAGCACTGGCAGCAGCCAGTACACCGAACTCTCGTATGTAACACGACGGGCGTTCATTCCTAAATTGGTTGTACAACTGTACAACTCCACTCCCCTGTTGGCTGCTCTTCTGAGCAACTCCCAACAAGCATCTGGTGGTGTGTCATCTGTTACTGCACCTGTGCAGGGTTCGCAGATGGTTACATCCCAGTGGTCTGACTACTCTGGTTCGTTTGCACAGCCAAGCGTTCAAGTTGGTGTGACCAATGCTGAATTTAACTTGAAGCTGATGATTGCTCCCGTGCCATTCCTCGGCATGGAAGGCGCAGTTCAGCAAGACTATGCAGTGATTCCGTTGATTGAAGCGCGTATGAATGACGCGACAAACTCAATGATGGACAGCATGGCTACTGCCCTGTACAACAACACCACCAACACCCAACAGTTTATCGGCTTGCCTGGTGCTGTGGACGACGGTACTACCCTTGCTACCTACGGCAATATCAACCGTACCAGCAATACCTGGTGGAAGTCGAAGTTGTACGCAGCCGGTTCTGTAAACCCAACCCGTGCTAACTTGTTGCAATACATTTCCGGTACTGTGAAAAACGCCGCTGAAGTTCCTACTTTTGGCGTGTGCGGTTTTGGTACTTGGACTCTGTTGGCTCAAGACTATGTCGGTCAAGAATCTTACATCATTACCCCAGGTAAGGGCGTTGGTTTTGACAATGACGCTGACGGCCCTCAGTCTGGTTTCCGCGCCTTGATGGTTGCCGGTGTGCCAATCTATCCCGATCCCTACTGCCCAGAAGGTACTGTGTACCTGTTGAACAGCAACTACATGTCGCTGTACATCCATGAAATGGGTTCGTTTGCCTTCACCGGCTTTGAGTCCACTTTGGCTAACTGGCAAGTCGGTTATGTCGGCGCAGTGTTGACGATTGCTGAACTGGTGGTAACGAAGCCCAAGGCCATGACGAAAGTCACTGGTTACAACTCTCTCACCATCTAAGGAGTAACACAACATGATTAATCAAATGGGTTTTGGTGTTCGCGGTACTAACTGGCCCAACACACCTATCAACTTGGCCTCTGGTCAGGTCTACAGTCTCCCCAGTGGTCAATACTCTGCCCACGTTGGCCCCTACACTGCTATCCAGCAGTACGACGGCGTGCAACAAACGTGGCGCTTTGTAGATGCTCCTGCTCAAACCGCACCCACCATCGTCAGCTCTGACGGTAGCAACGTGCGCTTGATTAACCCAACCGGCACGGTTGTTGGTGCAGTTATCACCAACGGCGGCACTGGTTACACCAACGGCATCTACCCCGCCGGTATTGGTAACGGTACTGCTGCTTCTCCCACTTGCACGTTTGCGGCTGGTGGCGGTAGCGTGTTGGCAACTGGTAACGTGATTGTCGGCGGCGCTATCAACAGCACCATCACGATCACCAACGCTGGAACCAACTACACCAAGGCTCCTATCTTGTTGATCTCGGCTCCTCCTGCTGGTGGTGTCCAGGCTACTGCAACTTGCACCATCTCCGGTGGTGTCATCAACGCAGTGACCGTGACCAACCAAGGCGCAGGCTACACCACTGCTCCTACCGTGACCGTAGTGAACGCCAACGGCGACACCACTGGTTCTGGCGCAGTGTTGACCGTCAACGCTACTTTGGCTGGCTCTGGAACAATCACCGCAATCACCATCAATAACAATGGTGCGAACATGACTTCTGTTCCTACCATCTCATTCAGCCCAGCATCTACCACCGCAGCCACTGCCGTGATGTGCCTGACCATGACCGCCATCTCCGGCGCATCCGGCGTTGGTTATACCAACTCTGCTGTTGCTCCTTTGATCGCAACGTCCAACGTGACCGCTGGTACTGCAACCTTGACCAACCCCGCCATCTCGACTGGTGTGTTTGTTCCTCGTCCTGCTGTTGGTTTTGCTACCAACACCAGCACCACTGCATTCACCGGCACATTGACCGATAGCGGTTTGTTCCAGGTGGCATCTGCCAACGTAGGTTTGTTGAGCTTGGGTGTTGCTTTAGGTACAACCAACTTCACGCTGACTACCACATTCGGTGGCGTGTCGGATACCGTTTATCTGCAAACCCTGTAAGGAAACATCATGGCTGGTTCTAGAGTTGCAAACAAACTGCCGAGTCAATTTGGTAGCATTCTGCTGGCTGTTGTTCCGTCGTTGAATTTGAATGCTACGGGCGATACGTTCGTGGCATTCGCCGACACTCCCACAAAGTTTCGGGTTCGCGCCATTGCGATGACCAATGGTTCGATCAACCCAACTACGGCACGTTTTACAGTCCAAACCGCAGCAAGCGCAGGCGGCACAGCAGTTGTTACTGCCGTGACCCCTTCTTTGGCCTCTTCCGCTGTTGTGCAAGACTTGAGCATTGCGTCCACCAACGCATTCACTCAGTCGTACTTGTACATCAATGTAGGTACGGCACAAGGCGCAGCAGCTACGGTTGACCTGTATATCTACGGCGACATTTTGACTTCCTAACATGTGGGTTACAAATAACAGTGAACACGATCTAGAAGACGGATACGACGGCAAGCGTTACTTGTTTGCCAAAGGTGTCCCTGTAGAAGTGCCGCCAGTTGTTTGTAACCATGTGTTTGGTTACGGTGAAGATAACAAAGAGCCGCATTTACGGCGGCTTGGATGGATGTTGACGAACACGGACTTGCCAAAAGCAAAAGAGCGCTTGGCCTGTTTTGTGTTTTCTTCAACCCGTCCCAACGTCCACGTTCTATCCCCCGTGGTTGATGCAGCACCAGTCCCTGCGCCTAAACAGCGCAAGGCTGGTCTTGTTCAAAAAGCCGCATAACATCATGAGGCAGAAATGGTTCTCTCTGACTACATCACCGAATGCCGGAGATTGCTGCATGATGCGAATGGCAACTTTTACTCCGACAGCGAACTAACTGATTACATCAATCAGGGTAGGGTACGCTTGGTGCGCGACACCGGATGTCTGCGTACTTACCAAACATCTTCTGTGGCGCAAAACCAAGAGGTCCTGCTTACCAGCTCTCTGCCAAGCGGCACAAGCACACTGGACATCATCAACTTCAACCTGATCTGGGGTAACACCAGGATTGCGTTGCAGTACATGCCGTTCACCGATTTCAACGCACGGCTGCGCTACTACCAGAACTACCAAGGCAGGCCAATTGCGTACTCGATGTATGGGCAAACCAGCATTTACCTTGGCCCTGTGCCAGACCAGACATACAGCGTGGAACTGGACACGGTCATCATGCCCACGGCTCTGACCACCGCCAGTCCCACAGAGACAATTCCTGACCCGTATACAACGCCTGTGGCGTTCTACGCCTGCCACAAAGCCAAGTACAAAGAGCAGGCATACGGCGAATCCGAGATTTTTAGCCAAGAATATAAGAACCAGGTCAAGGCCGTGCTGTCTTCTGTGTTTACTCGCCGCATCACTACCCCTTACCTTATGGGATAAAAATGGACAATCTGCAAAGCACGGTAAACGACAACGACAAGCGTCTGAGCGTACATGAGGCCGTATGTGCCGAGCGTTACGAAGGCATACAAGCATCTCTCGCAAGTGGAGAAAAACGTATGCAGAAGATTGAATACATCCTGTATGGAATTGCTGGCGTTGTTTTGCTTGGCCCTGGTTTTGCTGCTGAGTTAGTGAAGAAACTGTTGGGGACATAATGATTGATCCCATCACGCTTATTGCCACCGCAAGGGCCACAATAGCAGGGGTCAAACAAGCTATTGCCCTTGGCAAAGATGCCTCTGAGCTTATTCACCAGTTCTTTGATGCCAAAGATGCGGTGATGAAAGAGAAGGCCAACCCAACAAAGAAGCCTTTCCAGTCAGTTAACAGTCAGGCAATGCAAATCATCCAACTTGCAGAAGAGATGCAGCAAGTCGAAGAAGAGATCAAAATGTCCTTTATGCGTAGGGGCAAGACCAATTTGTGGATGGACTTCTTGCGCGAAAGGAACAGAATTGTGGCTGAGAACAAGGCAAGCGAGGCCGCGGCAGACAAAGCAAAGTCCAAACGCAATGCAGAAATTAAAGAAGCGATTGAGTTGTTGGGGTTGATTTTTTTGATTGCGTTGCTCATCACAGTCGCGGCCTGGGGAACAATGGAATACATAAACTTTATGCGGAGATGATATGGACTGGCTAACACAAATTGCACCTACGATTGCCACTGCACTTGGCGGCCCACTTGCAGGCATGGCGGTCACCGCCGTCAGCAAGGCTATTGGTGTTGCACCAGAGGAAGTGCAAAACGTCATCAGCGCCGGTAAGCTCGATGCAAGCCAAGTTGCTGCCATCCAGCAAGCAGAGTTGGAGTTGAAAAAACAAGCCCAAGAAATGAACTTGGACTTTGCAAAACTGGCAAACGATGACCGCAAATCTGCCCGTGACATGCAGTCCGTCACCAAGTCCATCATTCCTCCAGTGCTGGCGCTGCTCGTAACGCTAGGGTTTTTTGGGATCCTTATTGGGCTGATGACAAAAGCCTTTGCCACTTCTGACGCACTTATGCTAATGCTTGGCTCGCTTGGCACGGCTTGGACAGGTATCATTGCTTTTTACTTTGGCTCATCTGCATCTAGCCAAAACAAAGATGCACTCCTCCACCAATCCACGCCAACACAATGACTCAACTAACCGAACACTTTAGCTTTGAAGAACTGACTGTCACCGAACACCGTGAGTTTGACAACACGCCAAACGAACAAGAGCGTTCCAATTTGGTGCGTGTGGCTGGCTTGTTGGAGCAAGTCAAGTCTGCCCTCGGAGGCAAGCCCATCATGGTCAACTCTGCTTTCCGCTGCAAACAGGTCAATGACGCAGTAGGTAGCAAAGATAGCAGCCAACACCGTGTGGGTTGCGCGGCTGACATTCGTGTGCCAGGCATGACCCCTGATGAGGTGGTGCAAGCGATCATGGCTGCCGGTTTGCCTTATGACCAACTGATTCGCGAGTTTGACCGCTGGACTCACATTTCTGTTCCCAATGAGGAAACCGGCACACCTCGCGGTCAAGTGCTGATTATTGACAAAGAAGGTACGCGCTTGTATGGCTAGAAAGAAAGGCCCCAACCTATCTGTCGGCAGAGGTGAAAAACAATCTGTCCGCAAGGGTGGAGGCTTGACTGCAAAAGGCAGGGCCAAGTACAACCGATCTACCGGCAGCAATCTCAAGGCTCCTCAGAAGTCGGGGCCAAGGCATAAATCGTTCTGTGCCAGAAGTAAGAGCTGGACAGGTGAGCGCGGCAAGGCCGCAAGAAAACGCTGGGGTTGTAGGTAATGGCAACTCAGGAACAAAAGAAAGACTACAAAGTTGTCAAAGACTTTGTTGGCATCAACACGAAAGCAAATCGTACCGCGATTAAGGAAGAAGAGTTTTCGTGGCTAGAAAACGCCATGCCTATCGGTCACGCCAACGTGCGCGTTGTTCCTGCGCCAACCACTGTTGCCGGTGTTACGTTTGCCGCCACCGTCGTGTTTGCCACTTACGGAAATCTTGGTGTCACCAACTATTACATTGCGTTTTTGTCGGATGGTTCTGCGGTACAAGTCAGAGTTTCTGATGGAACCAAGACCACCATCGGAGCCGCCGGTACGTTCTCAACATCTGGTGTAGAGGCAAGCCAGTGGTACAACTCTCTCATCATCATCATTGACCCTAGCAAAGGGTACTTTCAATGGGATGGAACATATCTTGTTAGCGTTGGTTCTTTGACTTTTGCCATCTCTGGCACAGGCACTGGATACACCGCCGCTACGACTGCTACTGTTGCCGCATCGGATCAGGCTGGCGCAGGAGGCGTAACTGCAAACATTAGTTTGACAATAACCGGTGGAGCAATTTCCGCCGTTTCGCTTGCAAACACCGGAAATACCGCTGGCACAGGATACACAACGCTGCATCCAACAGTAACTATTGGATCACCAGGTAGCGGTCAAACAATCACCGCAACCAAAGTTTCTCAACCTGGTTCTTGCATAGCATCGTATGCAGGGCGGGTGTGGATTGCCCAAAATAGGACTTTGTATTACACAGCATCTAACACAAACAATGATTTCTTCAGCAAATCGGCTGGATACATTGTCTTCAATGACTCCACGCTGATTGGAAACATCACGCAGATTGTCAGCGCCAACAACTTTTTGTATGTATTTGGCACAAATAGCATCAACGTGATTTCGGATGTGCGCGTTAGCACTACCACCGGAGCAACTCTTCTCACCAACACAAACATTAGCGCCAGCGTGGGAACAGACCTACCTTACGGTTTGATGCCGTATTTCCGGTCTATCGTGTTCATGAACCGCTACGGCGTGTACGCGCTGGTTGGATCAACAACATCTAAGCTGAGTGACGCGCTTGATGGGGTTTTCCCTTACATCGACTTCACCAAGACGGTGAGCGCAGGCCAGGTGCTGGTGTACAACATCTTGTGCGCTGCATTCAACTTTTACGTCAACAGCTCATTCCCGTATGGATCAGGCGGTGCGCGTTGGGTGCAGGCGGTGTACTTTGACAAGAAGTGGTTCTTTACTTCTCAGAATCAGATTACGTTTATTACGTCTATTCCGGTCAGCGGCTCTGCCGTGTTGTTCACCACCACTGGTACTGACTTGCAGCAAACGTACCAAGACTCAACGTCAGCAATCTCGAGCTACATCCAGCCCGCGCTGTACGGCATGGGCAACATCATCAGAGACAAGACTGCGCTAAAGTTTGGCGTAGAGGCAATTCTTAGTTCTGCATCTGGCAACAGCATGAGCGTGACAGTTGATTCTGAAAACGCAACGTCTCCATCTGTTACTCTTAACAACTACACAACGGTGATTTGGCAAAACAATAGCTTTGCCACAGTCGGGTGGATCAATACAAGCAACGCAACCGTTTCTTGGGGAAACGCAAGTTTAGGTTATTACTTGTACCGCTACGACGCTGAGATGTGGGGCAAGTACATATCGTTGACAATTACCAGTACATCCCCCAACTGGACAATGTCAGGCATCCAGTTTGAAACTGAACAAAGAGCGAGGTTCTAATGTCATACTATCCAAATGTCTACGCCAGTCAAGCAGGCCCATTGGCACTGTCCACTCTTGATGCCAACTTCAACTTTGCAGTTGACATTCAGTCGCAATCTTTGTACGCCGCAGCCGGTGGTACATCTGATGCGATCACGGCAACGTACACGCCATCCGTCACGACGCTTATTAGCGGACTGACTCTATATTTGAGAGCAACCGCTGCAAACACAACAACAACCCCGACGTTTGCACCAAATGGTTTAACCGCAAAAACAATCGTCAAATACAACAATCAAGCGCTTGTTGCTGGGGACATTGCTGGCGCTGGTCATATCTTGATATTGCAGTACGATGCAAGCAATAGCGTTTGGGAGTTGGTAAACCCTTCAACTGCTTCTGTTTCAAAAATTTCTGGTTTAGGAACTGGGGTTGGTACTGCTCTTGCAATTGCGGTCAACACTACATCGGGCGGTTTTCCTACTATTGATGGCACTGCGACGCTTACCAACAAATGGGTTCAGCCTCGCGTCAATGCAACAACCGCAAACACTGCAACGTATTCTGTCAATACTGACAGTTACGATATGCTCATCATTACTGGTCAGTCTGTTGCAATTACTTCTATCGCCACGACAGGAACACCGGTTAATTGTCAAAAATTGATTGTGTCAATTACAAGCATCTACACATCAATTGCATTTTCTGCATCCAATTTTGAATCATCTGGTACTGTAACTTTGCCAACAACCGTAACCATAGGCACAAGACTTGATGTAGGATTTTTGTGGAACGTAGCCACTAGCAAGTGGCGTTGCGTTGCTGTTGCGTAAGGAAAATATATGCCAAATTGTGCTGTTATTGATAATGAAACAAACGAACAAGTAAATTTCATTGTTGCTGAAACAACTGATCTTGCTCCTTATGGATGCCGACTTGTTGAAATTCCAGAAGGTTTTTACTGGAACGGCTCTGCTATAGTGGAGATTCCAAATGGCAGTTAAAGTTGTTTTTATCACATCAGGAACAACATTTACAATTCCTTCTGATTTTGGTTCTATCGTATCGGTTGAAGCAATTGGAGGTGGTGGAGGAAGTTTAAGGGCATCGCCTGCTGGTGGTTCTGGAGGCGGTGCATATTCTTCTTCTAGTGCTGTAACAGGCCTTTCTGCTAACGGAACAGCTTACGTTTCTATTGGTGCTGGCGGAACAGCGGGGACGACTGGCGTAGCTACCAATGGTGGTGACACTTGGTTTAATGCTGCTTCTAATGCCGCACCAACGCTTACTAGCCAAGGAGCATTAGCTAAAGGTGGACTAGCCGCTACAGTAGGTACTGGCGCTGCCGGAGGCTCTTCCGCAAGTGGCCTTGGAACTACCAAATTTTCTGGAGGCGCTGGTGGTACCGCAGTTAATGCGGGTGCTAGAGGTGGTGGTGGGGGCGCGGGTGGCCCCGGAGGAGTTGGTGGCGATG
>Ga0208742_1000717_pt1 | contig 10796 bp, 11 predicted proteins | sample CryBogCBH28Sep08_FD_184601 | JGI IMG/M metagenome (GOLD analysis project Ga0208742, IMG submission 184601) | Freshwater microbial communities from Crystal Bog, Wisconsin, USA - CBH28Sep08 (SPAdes) (version 2) | ecosystem: Environmental > Aquatic > Freshwater > Lake | place: Crystal Bog... | reverse complement strand
ATACTTTAAACAAATCTTGGTTATCTGAAAATATGCACTCAAACTGTAGCATGTGAATGTTGGTAGATTTACACTGTAAAAACTCGAAACGATGTTGCTAGCGGTGAAACGGGATTTTTAGCGTTTTTGGTGTTGAAATGAGAAAGTTAGCTGTTTTTAAGGGTTTGAAGCGTGTCTGTGAAAGAAAAGCAGTCTGCTTCAGTTAATTTAGTAGTCTGCTACTTTTTTTCGTTAGAAAGCGGACGCTAAAAACTTGAAATGTATCAATTTAATTATATGCGCTTATTTAGCACCTTGCTTATTATAAAATGTATCAAAAATTTGAGTTTAGCAGTGCACTTCCGGCAATGAAGGGAAAAGCGTATCGAAAATGTCGCTTTTTGGTTCATTTCATGTCATCACTTTTTTACATCGAATAAAATGCAACGTTTCAATCAGATTTTGTTTAAAAATTAAAAATCGTTCTTTACATATGTACCTGTGGCATATTTTTATGTGACATAGGTGTCTAAGTGTTGTTTTGTTATTGTTTTGTATTGGAAAATGTCAATAAATAAATAAGTGTCTAAATGGTGTCGTCCGGATTTCTTCGCCGAAATGTGTCAACGCATCAAGTTACGACGTAATGTGGTGAAATATGTTGTGAAATATGTGGTTAAATTACGTAAATGGTGGTATATCTTAACAGTATTGAAATTGCTCTCATTTCATGAGGAAGTGTTAAAGCCTGTAATCAAATCAACGAGTAACTTTATGTTTCTCTTTTTCTAAGTATTTTACAAGGCTACCATCATTTCAACGAGTAACTTTATGTTACTCTTTTTTTCATCTTTCAACGTCTTCAAAGCAAAACAGTAAGTTTGTTGTCATTTTATTTACATTCATGAAAGAAATCTGTGTTAATTTTTCACTTAGCGTACGTACGTTTAAGCAATAATTTCAATAAAATTAACTTTGAATCATTTCAATTATTAAAGGTCCCTTCAACATGAACATTGACGCACGACCGTTTCCTTTGTGTTCTCGTTTTGGACGGCGGGTGTGCCAACACGTTCAACAATGTCCGGCTTGTGGACCAGCTTATCCGAACATTGTTGCTGTTGCTCATCATCGAGCGTAAGTTTTTAAAAATTCAATTACCCGTTGTTGGAATTAATTACCATAAAATTAAGTTTTATTTTCTGATGCTGTAACGTCTAACTTTTCTGAAAAAAGTATAGAAATAAATTTGAAATGTTTTTTTTCAGTGTGCGGGGTATTTGTGACTGTGTCCGGATCCTTACACGATGCCCGATACGAAATGTGCGTCAGGGTCGTCTGGAGGCAGCGCAAGATCACCTGCTGATGTACACATTTGCAATTGAAAGGTTGAACGAATTGCAAAGAGACAGCGGACTACAATGGGATGATCCTCATCTGGTTCAACATAGAAACCTCATCGGAGATCGCCTGAAAATGGCCTTTTCGGCACTTCGGTTTCAACAAGGGAACCAACAGCCTCTGGATCAGCCTCTGAACGAGAAAGCGGAGAAATCTGAGCGCAGCGTTCAATGGTACTCCGTTGTGAAACATTTCGTTGTTGCCCATCTGATCTGTTTTCTGTATTGGATGATCCAAAAACTTATCATGCATCTTTAATTTATGTTCTGTTGCTTTTTGTTGTACATTGCAAATTGGAAATAAAATTTTGATTGTTAAACATTTGGAAAATTTATTTTATTTGGAGAGTTTCATTTGGGTACTCATTAGGAGCAATAATACAACATGATTTATAACGCAAATTTTACGTAGTTATTTGAAGGAACGGCCTAGCTTTTCTGAATGAATTTGTGAAAGCTAGTTGAGTTATTTTTTAGAAATCAGCTGGTTGATCTGTTATTATTTTTTAGGACCGATATTTAAGTATCTCATTTTAGTAAAAGAGGTGTAAAAAAGGTTAGAAACGAAAGAGAATGTCCTATTCAAGTTCAAGCATTGATGCTGATCGCGAAGAGGTCATGGATAGGATACATTATTGCCGTGTTCGCCTTTGTGACGCTAACAAACGTTATAAGGAATCCGACTTGTCAACCTTGAGGTGGATGCTTCAACACAATGTCAGGAAATTGGTTAAAATGCCTCTTCCGTCATTGGCTTCCGTCATCAACAATCAGATTGAGCTGTGCGAACAGTTGCACAGTTTGGTCACCTCCGAGCTAGACGACTCCCTTCAACGTCATTGCCTTCGACTTCGCCATAAACTGGTAGAAGTTGGGTCGGTGTAGGTACTGTATTAATCATTAATCGAGTCCTTAATCCTTTTCTCATAAAAATTTTCTGATTTGTAATAATCTTTGATGGTTGGGTCCCATACGTACGTGTCTAAATGAATTCAACAAACCGGTTCATCTGTTGTCTGAACTTTTACACCTTCCACAAATTTATCATAACTTTATTGCCTTTCAGCGACTTGAACACGTCATTTCACACGATATATCCGGACAACAATTTTTTGCTTTGTAAACTTGAACGAGTTACTTTATGTTGCTCTTTGGAACTTGTTCACCTTAACAAAATTTTGCACTCGACAATTGAGGAGGTAAATTTGTCATTTCTTTCTTAATTCTTTTAGGTGTCATTGAACTTCTGTTTATTGGTTACTTTTTATTTATTAATTCCCATTTTCATGTATATATATCAGGTCAACGTCATTCAACGTCATTCTACGTCATTCTACGTCTTTCAAGGTTATTGTGAGGTTCCCCATCATTCCACTTCAGGTACTAAAATGTCTGAGAAACTACCTCTTGAAAGTGATGACGCATACTTTAGGCGTATGGTTAAGAAACATAAACCTGTTCCCGACAGACCCCATTTGTCTGAACCTGAAGTATCAAATTGGCAAAATCAGTTTTTGAATTATCAATCTACAAACGAAGAATCCATTGCCTCAAGTATTAGGTTAGACAAACCTAGGGAAACTGGTGCGAGGCCGAAATTGTCCCGTCGTAGGTCCTCGTCTGAAGTTAATTCACCTTCAGAGGATGATTCACTTAATGAGGCCATGTTTGCTGAAGTAGAACAGCCACAGAAGTGGGTCAGGCAACGGTTCTCTCAGTATACTTCAATGGGCTTTGATCTTATCAAACAATCTTCGGGAAAGTGGACTTTCATTGCCAAGGATTTTTTCCCGCGGGGAGGTGTTTCAGAGGATGGGAAGCAAGTCTATATTTCTGATAAGTACCGCTTGTACCTTCAACTGAAAGCCATGAACCTGAATGACCCCGAAACTGTTGAAAAAATTAGAAAGGCATGCTCGTCAGATTACAAGTGCAGCGACAAATGCTGCAAGAACAAAAATTAATATTGGGTTCAATTCTTTGTTCCTAATTTAGATTTCCGGTTCGTTTCATCTTTCCCACACCAAAAATATAATTATGACAATATTTTATCCTTCAATTTGATTATTATTAATGTCTCAATCTCTAATGCGACTTGCAACGTCATCTTTAACTATCTTTATTTCATACTAATAACTGAATGTAGATTTAATTAATATAACATAACCACTTGACATTATGTTTTCTCCAGTCCCAGGTTTTGACGATATTCGATTTTACCGAATTTACATGCTTTGTTGTATGATTGGCTTAATGTCAATCTTTGCGACTTTCAAAATCTGCGCTCCTTCCAACCTATTGTGTCACTCCGTCATCAACCATAAGCAACGGCAACCATCATTCGATCGATGAATCAATCATGTAACTAATAGATACGCAATGTAAATTTATGTACCCTGTTGTATAAAATATCGTTGACACAATACATAATGTTAATTACCAAAATTGTAATTATTTCATTTCTTTACGAGGTGTAATAGGTAAAAATAAGAGGCAAAATATTATAAACAAGAATTTATTTTCTTTGTAAGGTCCGAAAATTTATAGAACATAATTAATTGTTGTCGGGACCAAGGACAGTCCTTTGTTCAAGGATGGCAAGAGCTCTTGCCATATTGTCATTCTCCCGCTGCATCTTTTCTCGCTGGGCTCCAAGAACCTCTAGGATCCTCTCCTCAGTGTCTCTGATCCTAATCAGGATCTGGACTCGCTCCGGCGATGAGGTCGCTCCTTTGAGCGCCACTTTGAAGAAGCTAAAAAGTAGTAAAAAGTACTAAAAATCGAGGCTATAGGTACAATATTGACAAATGGAACCTCATTAAAATAACAATTTTTACCTGAGGTCGCGAGCCAAACGAGCCAACTCAGCCTCGAAGTCCACGTCTTGTTGGCCAGCCATTTGTTTCTTATGTTTCGTAAAATGTTTTTGTTGTGGTAAAGTGAAAAAGTACACTAATTACAATAATTACATTGTTATTTCTTGTTTTTCAGTTACTCTCAATCATTTAAATTTATTTGTTTGTCTAGAAATCTATGGGTCAATATATTGAACTGGGCCCAATCGTATAAAACGTTTAGGCGCTTATTTAGGCGCCTAACTGCATTAAATCGACTGAGCTAGGCGCCTAAATAAGCGCCTAAACGTTTTATACGATTGGGCCCTGCGTCATTCATAGATGTCTACGATAACATTACTTGCAAATTTCATTTTCGTTTCGATCTGGCGCGAAAAAGATTTAAACTTTTAAGTTTAATTAATAATTTCACAAAAGGTAACTTTTAACATTTATTATACTTAAAAAACTTATTAAACAAGGTTGTTTTTAGTTGTGGTAGCATATTTCACATTTGTACTTAAAACTGATCCGTTCATTTCCGTAGTACTTTGTACTTTAAACTAAGTTGGTTCCGGCTTTCACCTTTTTTTGTAACATTTCACAATTAACTTATTTTTTGTTGTATTTTTTTCAAACTTATTTGTTTCTTTTCATCATTAACAGGTCTTGTATCTTTCTGAGGACGTCCTATCTTTTTCGAGTCCATTTATTGCACTCTTTTTCGAGGTCATCGAGTCCATTTATTGTACTCTTTTTCGAGGTCATCGAGTCCATTTATTGCACTCTTTTTCAAGGAAATTTGGATTACAAATTGGTGAAGATGAAGCCTGCTGTCATTTTCCTTCTTTTCACTGGAGCGATGATTGGTATCTACTTTCAGTCCGGATTTCCTCAAAATCAACGCGACGAAGTACTTCCCAAGAAACATGCGGACACGCCAGCTGGAACACCGGCCCAACCTACACCACCACCTGCTGTTGAACATCTCCAACCACCGGCAAATGAACAAGTGGACACCTCTGGTTCCTCCGTCGACATGTCAACCTATTCGGATGAAGGCTTCGTTCGCACCCCGCAAACAGGAACTCCGCTGCCACCGTTTCATGTGAAAGACCTGAATTTCACTGGTTTGACGATACTTGTTTTCAATATGTCAAACGTTGAATTCAACGACGATATTCCGGAACACTTCCTGACCAACATGTTCACGATCAACAACATCGAGTCGGCTAAGACGGTCCTCGGGCAAGTTGTGGAGTACGCAAAGGGAGCTCAAGGTCAAGGTGTGACGTCACCCCATGGTCAATCGTTCGGAGGAGGACAAGCTGGTACTGGATCACAACAACAAAGGTACAATCTCAATTTCGTACCCGGTAATCCAGATGGTGGAATGACAGTCCGACCTTCAAGACAACGTCAAGGATTGGCCAAACCGAATTGCATCAATAACTACAAGTTCCGATACTTCTCTCACAAGCACATCATCCGGATTGGAGGTCCACTTGATCCTGACATGTATGGTCCAATGGCCTATGATCGTACTCTGGGGACGAGATTGTCTGACGCCTACTCGTTTTTTTCCTTCTTCTTTGTCAATGAAGACCACGAAATGAGTTACGAGTACGACGACACTACGGATCTTTGCGAAGCACAAGAATCCTTCGACACTTACACCTGTGTGAGAATGGGAATATCGGATCAAATCGTAGGGTGCTTTTCAAATGGCAAATGTTATCCGGACTACGTCAAGAAATCGTCCCACCTTACCCAACTGAGGTGCGTACCTGGATCGGCAGTCATTTCTTCGGACTTCAAGGTTACGTTGGAGGCCATGGAATGGCTTCAGGAGCAATTCGTTCGTGGCATTATTAATATGATGCCTCCGACAAGTCACGCTTGGCAGGTGAACGCGTTCCGGAATAGAAGACGGGCTGCGGCTCGACATGGAATTGACTTCGACGAGGAAGAACCGGCGGAAGAGAAGGACCGGCGCGAAGAAATTTTTGACTCGTTCAAGATTTTCTGCGAAGAAAATGGGTATCCCATTCCAGACCGCGTACTTAGACTCTTCTACAATGCACCTTCGTTCTACTTTGCACCGGGTGAGGGGGGAATGAGGTGGATTCCAAATAGACCTGATTGCGGTTTTGTCCGAGGTCAAGCCATGAACTACGAAATGTGCCCAACGTGGGTGCAACCAAACTACAACGGATTTCCTACACCTGAAGCAACATTCGGCTACGAACATCGACAAGTTACTACTCCGGCTCCTCCGATGGACTACCTGCCAACAAATCCTACACCAAATCTGGCCTGGAGACCTAATCCCTTGTTTGGTTTTGCAGAATCCGATGTCGATATTGATCCAGAAGTTGCCATTGCTTTGTTCAACTGGCTCATGGAGGCGTCCAGACTTGAAGGGACAACTGTGATGGAGTAAGCGCACTTGTTGAGCTTTTTTTGTGAACGTCACCGTCTTCAACCTGCAACGAACTTTGTCTGACCTGTTATATCCATAACTTAAATTCTTTTGTTACGATTTTTCTAATTTTCTCTAATTTTTGTCTTTGATATTTTGAAAGTTTATATTTCATTCTAAATTTCTTTGTGATAACTAATTCGGGCTACTTTGCTCCAATGCAAAGTACTACTACTGATGTTAACTTTGTACATTTAACTATTTTGTATTTATAATAACAAGTTGCATGACTTTTCCCTTAAAACTTGAAATAAATGTCATTCCAACATGTACCTTTTTGGTATGGATTTATTACCGGGTACCTGTCGAGTACTTCAGATTACATAGTAACCTATGTACATACACTGGGGTCTCGTTATAAGTATTTGGCCTAAAATACTTATAACGAGTACGGCTGAACTCGTTATAAGTACTCAAACATTTTTAAAGATTACTTATAACGAATACAGGCATGTACATATGTTAAGACCATTTTTGGCCTGTACTCGTTATAAGTACAAAAATAGTTATAAAGAGTCTAATACTTATAATGAGTTATACTTAAAACGAATTGCAGACAGGGGGTCTCGTTAACGGTACAAATACTTATAACGAGACCCCAGTGTACAGTAAAAGTAGATAATACTAGTCAAAATCATAATTGTGTACCTTAAATAACCATATTTTATGCTTGGTTACTTTCTTCCTATGTAAAGCTTTATGTAAAAGATGTTGAGGAAGTAGGTTACGTATTTATTTACATTACGAAGCACAACAAATATTTTTCATTTTAAGGAACATTTAGATAGCAATACGTAGTGGTTTGCTGTCTCGAGATCTTCTTTTGTTTGTTTCAATTTATTCTTTGCTTCCTCCATTGACGAATTGAACTTCTCAAGTTCTTGGAAGAACAACGTTTCCAATCTCCACGCTTTCTTGAAGACGTTTGATCGGTGGCAGACATCAAAGTAGGAGTCGGACTCCCAGAAAGCAATGTTTTCCATCTCGAATCTAATTAAAAAGTAATGTATTTAAGGTCGCACCCGTGATATTTTAAAAATTATACATAGGGATTAACTTATTGCAGTATAACAAATGTGTTATTGAACATTTTAATTACTTGATGTCAGTCAGGGAGTTCTTGTACGTTGCTTTCACTTTGTTATGGGTACGTCGAAGTTCCGTTATCTGTCGTTTTACATCATTAACACTTTGGGTGGCTTTGGTGACATTTGTGGTGAGGTCCGCAATTTCTATGAATATGAACATGATTTTTATACAGTTTAATGTTGTTCAATATACACGACATGAATTTTACTGTAAGGTACATGTAAGATATGAAATTTTTTTTACCTTCTTCGCTGTAGTTGTGCACAACAAATGCCATCTTTGAAGGAGGGATCAGAAGCAATGACCTGGAGAGAAATCTTAATTTAAAATACTATTTTAAAGAAATTTAAGGTTATATACATGGATTAATGTAAGTTATTATTTTTAGAGTTATTTCAAAAGAAGGACACAAGGTCCTTCATTAAACGTCATGTTTGTTCAAAAGAAGGACGCAAGGTCCATCATTAAACGTCATGTTCGGCCATTAGGCGTTCAAATCCGGAGCTGGAAGAATCCGACGAAAGCATAAATGATTCTTCAAGGACGCGTTCATGGACAGCTTCATCATCTGCGATCGCTTCAAGAATTGCTTCCTCAACTGGTTGGGGAAAGGACTCCTCTGCCTCAGCCGCCTCAGAGGCCGGATCCAAACTTGGTGAAGATGGAGTCATGTTTTCTTTATCTTCGTTCTTCAGGAACATGTCCATGACTCTGTAGACCTTGCTGAGCTTCACGTCTTTGATGGGATTGAGGTTGAACAATTTGTCGACGTCGACGACAAAGTTACGCTTCTCAACATGTTCCATGGGGTACACAATGACTCCCGAGAAAGTGAGAAACGCACCCTGCTCAAAATTGTTGTGGGTGTCCGCTGGAATGAACGATTTGGTGCGCAAAACTCCATAGGCACTGATCAGTGTATTGTCAGTTGTTCTCCATTGGATGTAATAGCCTTTTTCGATTTGGCCTCTAAGGGCAACCTGAAAATTAAAGAAGGAAATAATTATTAACGTCACATTATTTTTTAATTACTTCATCATATTGTTAATAAAATGATATAAATCTCAAAATTCTTCTTTCTAAACATATAAATTGGCATTACCCTAAACTTGTGTTCTTCATCGTTGAAGGGTTGTCCAATGACTTCGATTTGCTCCGGCGACATGAGGATCTTGGCTTGCGCAAGACATCTTGCCTTCCAGATATTGGGGGGCATGAGGGGGTAGTCCTGCAGGTCAGAGTCTGTACTAGTATCGGAATCAAAAGAACTCTCTAGTCCTCTTTCCAAACGCGCTGACTCAAAGAGAGCAACTGCTGTGTCCTCATCTTCTGTATCTTCGTCTCCAGTGTCTGTGCCACGATCACACCTGAAACTGACTCGGCCAGTGGGCGGATATGTATTTGAATTCCACAGTTGGAGGTACTTCCTGTAACGGTGTACCGATAACGATTAATAAATAATTAATAATAATTAATAAAAATTGTACTTCCTTTGAAAATAACTTTTACCTGATGAGGTCAAACTTCTTTCTCGGGTAGCGCTGAATTTGACGGATCTGATTGAACTTGACAAATGGACGCCACTCATGGGCAACATAACTGTGTGGTGTCTTGAATGTAAAACCTTGAAAACAGGCAAATTGGTCGTTTCTTCCGAAATGGTCTTCTGTTTCGGCGAACTTTTCAAAGTACCAGTCGACCTTAACAATGCCAAAGTTGATGTAGGTGTTGAAGGTACTTTCCCCTGGCCTTGCTTCTCTGGTGAACAGGACGGCAAAGCATTGTCCGCGTCTGAATTTTTCAAATATCTGAAATGTTCAAATAAATTATAGTAATTAAGCGTGAAATATTGATAATGTTACTTTCGTATTTGCAACAGCTCAACCAAATATATATATCATCGGTTATACTTTGTTTAAGTTCATATAAAACAGTTACCTCGTCCTTCTCCTCATTGCTCACGAGTGTTTCCTTCGACATGAAGCCTCTTGCAATTTGAAAAATTGCAGAAATGTTCTCCCGCACCTCGCAGTGTAACTCTGGCGTCATCTCCTCGGCCGTGAAGCCCATGTACTTCGTGGTAGTCATTTTCTCTGTTCTGGTCGATGGGTAAAATGTATTCGTTTAAGGGAGGCTTCTAAATTTTTTTCAAATAGTGCAATATATTTAACTGCACTAACATTGAAATATTATTCAAAGAAAAACTCACCTTTTCCACGTTTTTTCCTGCAGTCTTTGGTCAACTTTAACTTTGTTTATAATGATAATTCATAACCATGGCGTAAACCCGGATTAGAATCAGCAAGTACTATGAATAAGATTCCTCCGCGCAGCATGAAGGTGGTGCAGAAAAAGCAGTTCTGTTCTAAACTTTTAGAGTAACGCTCGTATACAAAAACAAAAAAATTTATCATTCCCTAATAAACGGGACATCTTATTACAGTGAAGATAGGTGGTGATATCCGTAATCAAACCGGAAATAACAACAAATTCATTTCCGATTGTTGTATCGAAGAAGGACCGTGAATCATCACATACTAATTAATTTCGCCATTTAATTAGAATTATTTTCGCAAAGGTAATTACATCATTAATTAATTAATCAGTGTTTGTGTATATTCCTAACGGTAAGGACGTTTTGTATTATTTATAATTTTCAATTGTAAAAGTGTTTTGATTGCGTTTATCGCATTCTTTGGAAGCGTGCCTGATCATCAAAGACATTGAGTTTCGCTTGTCGACCTCTTTTTTGAAGACTTTCTTTTTGAAAAGTGTCACTGAGTAGCGCTAGTCGCACTCTTTTCAACATGTCACACAAAAGACCCTGGCTCCCCTCTTCGGCGGCATCGAAGTCTTCAAGTGCCAAACGAGAAGACGGAGAAGATAAAAGGTACGAAATATTAATGAGTACAATTGTTCAATACGTATGAAATCATTTTGTGGGTCACCAACGTAAATACTTCGTGACCTACGTTATGGCTATTTTAGCTACGAGATTAATTTTATATGTAC
>Ga0208742_1000714_pt1 | contig 10847 bp, 8 predicted proteins | sample CryBogCBH28Sep08_FD_184601 | JGI IMG/M metagenome (GOLD analysis project Ga0208742, IMG submission 184601) | Freshwater microbial communities from Crystal Bog, Wisconsin, USA - CBH28Sep08 (SPAdes) (version 2) | ecosystem: Environmental > Aquatic > Freshwater > Lake | place: Crystal Bog... | reverse complement strand
TCAAGATTAATGTCGAACTCTTCGAGTAGCTCACGATCTTCATCTTCTGGGCTTACCACCTGGATCACGAATCCAAGTTCACCGCCAAGAATTGTGAAGGTATCTTCATCTACTGATTGAGTTGCAGTGACCATCTCGCCGAGATGGAAGAGCGCCGAAACTAACGCTGCTGGATCTGCATTGATCTTCTCTGCAAAATCCATCAACGAAGCACCGCGACGAAGTCGAATAACAGTCTTGCCATCACCGTGTGGAACTACTGCGCCACCAAGTGATGGTGCCGCCATATTGTCGAATTCTTCACGCAACGCTTTCTTGCTCTTACGTGACTTACCCTTCTTGCCACCGGACTTGCCGAATGCGCCAGCAGTGCTGCCACGAGGACCGCCGCCACCGCCACGACCCTTGCCACCGAAATTCGATGGACCAGAGCTGCCGGGAGTTGATGATGGTGAGCGATACGGAGAACCCGCACCTGCTCCTGCACCTGCTCCACCTGGGCCTCCAGGACCACCTGGACGGGGAGCGAAACCTGGGCGCGCACCTGGTGCACCGGCACCTTGTGGACGTGCTGCAAAACCTGGACGTACCGAACCTGGTCGGTTACCTGACATTGGTGGACGCTCACCCGGACGCAATGGGCGTTGTGCTGGTGGACGCGGAATCGCACCACCGATCTGTGTGCTAAATGGATTGTTACCTGCACGAGGTGGGCGAGGCATACCTGGAACTGGTGGTGTGCCTGGCGCTGCAGGTGGACGCGGAGCCGCGAATGCGGCTGGCGAAGGAGTTGTTGGAGCAGCTGGTGCTGTTGGTGAAACTGGTGGAACTGGTGGAACTGGTGAACCTGGTGCTGCACCATCGTCGGAAGAGTTATCGGCTGCTGGCTTTGGAGCGGATGGAACCGGTCCGGTTGATCCAGCGGCAATTCCTAGTTGATTGCGAGTGCTCTCATCGAGTTGGGCGATTGCAGCATCAATCTCGGCTTGAGTTGGTTCAGCTTTCTTAGCTGCGCTCTTTTTAGCAGCGGCTTTTTTAGGAGCGGCTGGTGCGGCTTCTGCTGCCGTCTTGAGATCTGGAAATTTTTCCATCAACTTGCGCACTACTGGCGCTTCGATGGTGGATGATGCTGATCGGACGAACTCACCGACCTCTTGCAATTTGGAGAGAAGCTCTTTGCTCTCTAACCCTAAATCTTTTGCTAACTCGTATACGCGGACCTTTGCCACAGTTGCCTTTCCGTTTCCGGCCCCTGCGTAGTTCGCTGAAGCCTAAATAAATGCCTTACTCATGAGCGCGCGGTGCTCATGATTGTGTGTGTGCCTTCATTTGTGCTCCTTATAAGGAATGATAAAAATCGTGTAAAAACTTTTCGAGCTCTTGGATTGAAAGATCACCGTCGGACTTAAAAGCACGATTAAACGATCTCCGAGTTTTAGCTACATCCAAACACTTCGGATGTAACCAAGCCCCGCGTCCACCGAGTACATGGGTGGGATCAGGAATTACCTGACCGTCGCGCACGACGCAATGAAGCAGTTCTTTCCAGTTGCTGAGATCACTCACAGCAACCTGGCCCCGGCACGCGATACAGCTGCGAACAGGATCCATTAACCCGAAGTCTACTCGCTGGACTGCTCAGCGCCGAATTGCGGAGATTTTGCGTTCAACTCAGCGAGGATTCGGGCGGTCTCTGCCGCTGCCGCCGCTTTCGCTTCGGCCTCGGCGATCGCCTTTTGGGCATCTCGCTCTGCCTTCGCTGCTGCCTCACTTGGCTTGACCAACCGCTCAACTGGCTTATCTGGATGAATATCGATCCGCCATCCGGTGAGTCTGGCTGCCAGCCTGGCGTTCTGACCATCTTTGCCAATAGCGAGCGAGAGTTGGAAATCAGGAACGATCACCTTTGCAGATTTCGCTTCGAGATCTACGACCTCAACGCTAGTGACTCGCGCTGGCGCCAATGCATTCGCCACGAAGACGGCAGGATCTTCGGAGTAATCAATAATGTCGATCTTCTCGCCATGCAACTCATTAATGACAGCTTGCGAACGCGCACCGCCCGGACCAATCAGTGCGCCTTTAGGGCTCACGCCTGAACGCGTGGCACGAACTGCAACTTTCGAACGCTGACCAGGTTCGCGCGAGACACCCATGATTTCGACAACGCCATCTTTAATCTCTGGTACTTCCAGCGCAAATAAACTTTTTACGAAGAGCGGATGAGTGCGAGAGAGAGTGATCTCTGGCCCCTTCTCGCCTTGGGCAACGTTCACCACAAAGGCTCTGATTCGATCGCCGTGCTTGTAGCTCTCGGTCGGAACGGCTTCATTTGCCGGGACTTTTCCTTCGGCTCCCCCAAGATCAACATAGATCATCGAGGTGTCGCGACCTTGCAACACAATTCCAGAGATGATGTCGCCAACATTTCCAGAGAATTGATTGACTACGTCGGCATCTTTGAGCGCGCGCATCTTCTCCTTCAGTGCTTTGCGAACTACCTGCTTGATGGTCTGCTCGAAGCCTTCTGGCATATGTGTAATTGTTTCGGTGTACACGCCTTCTTCATTAAAGAGCGGAACGTGAATCAAAATTTCGCCGGTTGTGCGATCGAGAACTGATCGTCCCTTTGGCATCGCATCTGGCAGCGCCACATAAGCCTCGGTGACAAAGTTTTCAATAGTGTTGATCAACTTCTCGAGTGGAATATTTTTTTCAACGGTAAGCGCGAGGAGCGCATCGACATCTACGCTCATGGTTATTCGCCCACCTTCTTGAATTCAACCTCGATCATGGCGCGTTTGATATCGGCGAAATCGATCTGAGAATCTCCGACCTGAACGCCGGTCTCACTCACTTCACCGATACGACCTAATACCTTCTGATCATTTGTGAGAGTGACGCTCACTAGACGCGAGATATTTTTGCGCCAATGACGAGGAGCGGTCAGCGGACGATCTAGGCCAGGTGTGGAAACTTCTAAGGTGAACGGGGTCTCATCTAAAACTTCGAGGGTATCTACGATTTCGGAGATTGCCTTGGTAACTACCGTGACTTGATCAAGGTTGAGATGTGTCTCGGAGTCAATGATGATGGAGAGGAGTTTTGAACCCTCAAACGGGGCAAAGGTGATCTCTTCAAGGACGCATCCTGATTGTTCGATTGCTGGAGTGATCGCAGCGGAAATAGTTTCTATAAGTGTCATCAGGCGTGCTCCTATGTAGTTGGTATTCAGTTGTTGTTACGTAGTCTTAATTCCAGAACCAATCATAACTTAATTTTGCGATCAAAATTGCAACCACTATCAAGAAGACTTTACGCACCAACGGGGAGCCTCCTCGCAGCGCCAGTCTGGAGCCAATGAGCGCTCCGCTCACATTTGCAACGGCAAGCGCCAGCCCCAACTTCCACCAGATATGCCCACTGACCTGAAAGGTAAGGATTGCGCCAAAGTTTGTGGCGATATTGACGAGCTTGGCAGTCGCAGAAGCCTTGATGAATTCATAGCCAATGACCATCACGAGCAGAAATACCAAGATCGTGCCTGTACCAGGCCCGAAGATGCCATCGTAAAAACCAATGAGCAGACCGCAGAGCGCTACTACGCCATGGCGCTTGCGATGCGTGAAACGCAATTTCTCTTCCATACCCAGCTGCGGACGAATCCAGGTATAGATACCGACAACCACAAGCAGCGTCAGAATGAGCGGGTGAAAGACTGCCGTTGGAAAATGCGAAGCGAGATGTGCACCAAGAATTGAACCCACACATGCGGGCAGCGCCATCATCGTTGTTAAACGAAGATCAGGGCGAACCTTTTTGAAGTAAGAGAGCGCCGCGGATGAGGTTCCGAAAATTGATGGAACTTTATTTGTGCCGAGAATCAGCGGAATTGGCTTGTTCGAAACTCCAATAAGCAGAGCCGGCAGTTGAACTAACCCACCACCGCCTGCGACTGAATCAACAAAGCCAGCAAAGCCTGCAGCGAAGAAGAGAAAAAGAAAGTTCCCTACTCCCACGAATTAACCAGCAATCGCGCTGACGATTGTAGAGGCAGCAGTTGCACTTGGCAGTTGTGATTTTTCACCGGTGCGACGTACTCGGAATTCAATTTCGCCATCGGCGAGTGATTTTCCGACGACAACGATGTATGGAATTCCAATGAGCTCAGCATCTTTGAACTTAACACCCGGGCTAGCATCGCGACGATCATCAAAGAGCACTCGCATTCCAGCTGATTCAAGATCTTTTGCCAAAGTATCTGCGAACTCAAAGAGCGAGTCATCCTTGCCGGCTGCGACAAGGTGGATATCGGCAGGTGCTATTTCGCGAGGCCAGTTAAGACCAATCTCATCATGTGTTTGCTCGGCGATTGCTGCAACCGCACGAGAAACTCCGATTCCATAAGAACCCATCGTGACGACCTGTGATTTTCCGTTCTGATCAAGGACGGTGAGGCCAAGCGCCTGCGCATACTTGCGACCGAGTTGGAAAATGTGGCCAATCTCGATAGCCCGATCAATTACAACAGGAGTCGAGCACTGCGGACAGAGGTCGCCAGCCTTTACTTCGGCAGCTTCAATAAATCCAGCAACTGTGAAATCACGACCATGGGTAACAAAACGCGCGTGCTTATCTTTGGCATTCGCGCCAGTAATCCAATGCGAACCAATCACGATGCGCGGATCGGCGTAGACCTTAATTCCTTGTGCAGCTGCATCTTGTGGGCCGATGTAACCCTTCACTAGCCCAGGGAACTTAGCAAAATCTTCATCCTCGAAGGTGCGGATATCGTTGGCGCCAGCGAGGTTTGCACCGACTCGCTTAAGATCAACTTCACGATCGCCAGGGACCAAGATGGAGACCGCTTCGCCATCAATCATGAGCATCACATTTTTGAGTGTGTTCACACCAGTGATTGGTTCGCTAAAGAGACCGTTGTAGAGCTCGACCAATGAATCGATTGTTGGAGTGTTTGGCGAATCAAAGACTTCTACAGCTGGTGGAGTTGGACCGGTGTAAGGCTCGACCTTGGTCACCATGGCTTCTACGTTCGCAGCAAAACCGCACTTTTCGCAGAGGACATAGGTATCTTCACCAGTTGGGCAGGGCGCGAGAAATTCTTCTGATTTAGAACCACCCATTGCACCCGACATCGCTGAGACGATATTGAATTCCAAGCCGAGGCGGTTAAAGGTTTTTACATAGGCATCGCGGTGCTTTTGGTAAGAGACTTCCAAGCCAGCATCGTCGATATCGAAAGAATATGAATCTTTCATGACGAATTCGCGGCCGCGAATGATTCCACTACGAGGACGGGGTTCATCACGATACTTCGTTTGAATCTGATAAATCGAGAGTGGGAGATCTTTGTATGAGGAGTACTCGCCTTTGACCATGAGCGTAAACATCTCTTCATGGGTTGGACCAAGAAGGAAGTCATTGCCCTTGCGATCTTTTAGGCGAAAGAGATCTGGGCCGTACTCGCTCCAACGGTTGGTCTGCTCGTAAGGATCGCGAGGCAAGAGCGCTGGGAAGTGAACTTCTTGAAATCCGGCAGCATCCATCTCTTCGCGAATGACGCGTTCGATGTTGCGATAGGTGAGATAGCCAAGAGGCAACCAGGAGTAGACACCGGCTGCAATTCTGCGAACATACCCGGCACGCACAAGAAGGCGATGGCTCGCTACTTCGGCATCGGCTGGATCATCACGAAGGGTACGCAGCAGCAGGGTAGACATTCTTAGCATGGGGCAACCCTACCGAATGGAGTAGCGCTTACTTAACTACTGCAACGGATGGCTCACCAGATGCTGCGCCTGCGGCAGCCATTTCGTCAGCCAAACGATTCGCTTCTGCGATCAATGTCGCAACGATCTCTGATTCAGGAACGGTCTTGATGACTTCTCCCTTAACGAAGATCTGTCCCTTGCCGTTACCGGATGCAACTCCGAGATCTGCCTCGCGCGCTTCGCCAGGTCCGTTCACAACACAGCCCATAACGGCAACGCGTAGCGGAACGCTCATTCCTTGAAGACCTGCTTGCACGCTTTCGGCCAAGGTGTAGACATCTACTTGGGCGCGGCCGCATGATGGGCAGGAGACAATTTCGAGCTTGCGTTGACGCAAGTTAAGAGATTCAAGGATAGAGATTCCAACCTTCACTTCCTCTACCGGAGGAGCAGAGAGTGAGACGCGAATGGTGTCGCCGATTCCTTCGGCAAGAAGAATTCCAAATGCGGTTGCTGACTTGATGGTGCCTTGGAAAATTGGACCCGCTTCAGTCACACCGAGGTGAAGTGGATAGTCGCACTTGCTCGCCAAGATGCGATACGCCTGAACCATTGTTACTGGATCGTGGTGCTTTACCGAAATTTTGATGTCTGAGAAACCGTGCTCTTCGAAGAGCGATGCTTCCCAGAGTGCAGATTCTGCGAGTGCTTCTGGAGTTGCCTTGCCGTACTTTGCTAGCAAACGTGGATCGAGTGAGCCAGCGTTTACGCCAATACGAATCGGGATACCGGCATCGCCAGCAGCCTTAGCAACTTCTTTCACCTTGTCATCAAATTGCTTGATGTTTCCTGGGTTCACGCGAACCGCAGCACAACCAGCATCGATGGCGGCAAAGATATATTTTGGTTGGAAATGAATATCAGCGATAACAGGAATCTGTGACTTCTTGGCAATTGCCTTAAGTGCATCGGCATCGTCTTGGCTTGGAACCGCTACGCGGACGATCTGGCAACCAGAGGCTGTGAGCTCGGCAATTTGTTGCAAGGTGGAGTTCACATCAGAGGTAAGCGTGGTGCACATTGATTGCACGCTCACTGGTGCATCGCCGCCCACGAGGACGTTTCCTACTTTGAGCTGCTTGCTCTTACGGCGTGGAGCCAGAGTGGGAAGTGGAGCTGATGGAATTCCGAGATCAACCATGGCTTTATTCTGCCCTAAATTAAAGATTGAAGTGAACTGGATTGAAGATATCCGCTGCGAGCAGCATGAGCGAGAGGATTGCCAGCAAGCCAAAGACCACGATTGTGATCGGGGTCAATACCTCGAGGTTGATTGGGGCGGGCTTCTCCCGGCCACGCTTTCTGGCCCACCAGAACCGGATTCCATCCGCGACCGCAACGGCCATGTGGCCACCATCCAGCGGCAGGAGTGGAAGCAGGTTGAAGATTCCTACAAAGATATTGAGGCTTGCGATGATCAATAAAAATGTTTCAGCTTTGTCACCAAAGCCCAAGGTGTGATCACTCGCGGTCGCAGCCGAAGCTTGAGCAACTCCAACTACTCCCACCAAACCATTGGGGTCGCGCTTTGCGCCGAGAAATGTCTGCTTGAAAAGCGCTGGAACTTTTGAGGGAAGCGAGATGAGCGAAGTGATGCTCGTTGAAAAGAGATTAGCGCTGAGGTGATAGGTGTCGGATGTTGCCAGACCAATCGGCTCTCGTACCAGGCCGACCTTGCTGGTGAATCCAAGCATGCCAATCACTTTGCCATTGCTGGTGAGAGTTGCAGGGGTTGCTGTGATCGTCAACTTCTGGCCAGCGCGCAGAATATCGAGAGTTACTGGACGGCCAGGTGATTGACGGATAGCCAACACATCTTTACTCCAGTTGTGCACTCGCAGACCATTGATCGCCACAATCTCATCGCCCGGCATGAGTCCAGCAGACTTAGCGGGAGATGGCGCATCCGCAGCGGTGCAGGCGGCGTTTGTGGTGTTGATGCATGGAAGCACTTGATCGACTTTAGGGAGAATCGATGAAGTTCCGATGCCAAAGAAGATGACAAAAATAAGGAAGATACCAAGAACGAAGTGGGTAAAGGAGCCAGCACCCAACACAACAAGTCTGCGCGGAATTGAAGCAGCAATAAATGCGCGTGGCTCTTCTTCTGGAGTCAACTCTTCATTGACAGACATTCCGATAATGCGGCAATAGCCACCTGCTGGAATTGCTTTGAGACCAAACTCGGTCTCACCGCGCGTGAAGGACCAGATCTTTGTTCCAAAGCCCAAGAAGAACTCGGTTACCTTCATGCCAAATCGCTTCGCGGTAAGGAAGTGACCGAACTCGTGGAGCATCACTGAGATCAAGAGCGCGACAATAAACGCGAGGACTCCGATGAGTTGTGCCATGGTCAATCCTTTCAGGGCTGTTAAAGTGCTAAGGCGATTTCATGCGCCTTAATACGAGCATCCTGCTCGACCGCACTGACATCCGCCACATCGCGTGGCGACTGCGCCGAATAATGATCTAGCTGGCGAACAGTCTCGCTCACTACTCGAACGATGTCGATAAAGGCTATCTCTTCCTTCATGAAAGCTGCCACCGCAACTTCATTTGCAGCATTAAAAATTGCTGGGAGTGCGCCGCCTACAGAACCGCAATGTCTCGCTAAATCGACCGCTGGATATTTTTCGGAGTCGATAGGAGCGAACTGCCATGAGTGGCTGATGCTCCAATCAATAGGCGAGCTAGCGCGAGCAACTCGAGCGGTACCACCTAGGGCGTAAGAGATCGGTCCCTTCATATTAGGAGGGCTGGCGTGTGCGATGGTGGCGCCATCATTAAATTCGACCATGGAATGCACGACAGATTGCGGGTGAATCACCGCATCGATCTGGCCATAGGGAAGATCAAAGAGATAATGAGTTTCAATGATCTCGAGCCCTTTGTTAACAAGCGTTGCAGAGTTGATGGTGACAACTGGACCCATGGACCACGTTGGGTGCGCCAGCGCTTCCTGAAGCGTTACACCTGCAAGGTCGGTGCGGTCTCTAAATGCACCACCACTAGCAGTCAGTATTGCTCGTTTTACTTCGGATTTCTTTCCCGCAAGAAAACATTGATAGAGCGCAGAATGTTCGGAGTCGACTGGCAATAAAAGATTCTTGCCGCCGCCGCGCGCAGCTTTAATAACCAGGTCGCCACCGGCAACTAGTGACTCTTTATTTGCTAGCGCAACCAGGTTTCCCGCTCCGAGCGCCGCAAGCGTTGGTCCGAGTCCGATTGAGCCAGTAATTCCGTTGAGCACAACATCGCAAGCAATGGCTGCAATCTCAGATGAGGCTTGTGGACCATCGATCACCACAATCTCACCTGCGATAGACCTTGCGTACTCTCCCCCGCTACTTACTCCAACGACAGGAACAGAGAATTTTCGCGCTTGCTCCATCAAGAGATCTACATTCGCACCACCAGCAGTCAATCCGACTACACGGAAACGATCTGGATTAGCTGCAATTACTTCCAGCGCTTGCACACCAATAGAACCAGTAGATCCGAGGATCACAACTTCTTTGGTTGCTAGGTTTTTGCTCATAGTTACTTGTTGAGTTCCGCCGCTGCTAACTGACCGCACGCGCCATCGATTTCACGACCACGAGTATCGCGAACCGTCACAGGTACGCCATAACTTTCAAGCGTCGAAACAAAGGTCGCTTCATCGCTCGGCCGCGAGGCGGTCCACTTGGAACCCGGGGTTGGATTAAGTGGAATTAAATTCACGTGGGCATTGCGATTTTTAAGCAACCGACCGAGCAGATCAGCGCGCCATGCCTGATCATTGATATCGCGGATCAGCGCGTACTCAATGGAATAGCGTCGGCCAGTTTTGTTCGCATAGTTATCAGCGGCCGTAAGAACTTCTTTCACTTTCCAGCGAGAGTTGATTGGCACCAATGAATCACGGAGCTCATCATCTGGGGTGTGCAGCGAAACGGCGAGAGTCACTGGAATATCTTCGGTCATTAATTTCTCGATGCCGTTGACAAGACCAACGGTTGAAACCGTGACCGAACGCGCACCAATTCCAAGGCCATCAGGTTGTGGCGCGGTGATGTTACGAACCGCACGGATAACCGCGTTGTAGTTGGCCAGGGGCTCACCCATTCCCATAAATACGACGTTCGACAATCGAGTGGGACCACCAGGAAGTTGGCCAGAGTCGCAGACGCGAGCCGCTGCAACAACTTGTGCAGTGATTTCGCCGGCAGTGAGATTTCGAGTCAACCCACCTTGACCGGTAGCGCAGAATGGGCAGTTCATGCCACATCCAGCTTGGGATGAGATACAGACGGTAGTGCGATCGCTGTAGCGCATCAAAACACTTTCGACCAAAACTCCGTCGTGTAGGCGCCACAAATCTTTACGTGTTGTTCCACCGTCACACTCGATAGTACGAACCAAGGTGATGAGTTTTGGTGTGAACTTTTCAGCCAAGAGCGCGCGCATCTCTTTCGGGATATCACTCCAGCTTTCGGTTTCGTCGTTGTGATGAGTAAAGAAGTGAGTTGCGACTTGGTTGGCGCGAAATGCTGGGATGCCTACTTCTAGCGCGAGTGCTTTGCGGCCAGCAGGATCAAGGTCGGCAAAGTGGCGCGGTGGCTTAACTTTCTGCTTGGGTTCATCAAAGACGAGCTTGAGCTCTTTAGGGGTCGACGCAGAAGAATCTGGTGAAGCGCTATTTTCGTTGCTCATATCAGCTCTCTAGGTGTCGTAGTCGTTTAATAATTACAGTTTGAAATGCTTGATTAGTTCAAAGACAAACCAGACCGACGGTGCAGTAAAGAGCAGTGAGTCCACTCGATCCAGAACGCCGCCATGTCCAGGCAAGATGGTTCCCATATCTTTGAGTTTGAGATCGCGCTTGACCGCAGATTCGATCAGATCGCCACAGGTAGCAGTCACTACGGCGAGCAAGCCAAGCAATGCGCCGAGCCACCAGTGATCGTGGAGCGCGAAATGAAATACGAGTGATGCACCAAGAGTTGTTGCAACAATTGCGCCAATCAAACCTTCCCAGGTCTTTTTTGGCGAAATGTGTGGCGCGAGATGATG
>Ga0208742_1000713_pt1 | contig 10853 bp, 3 predicted proteins | sample CryBogCBH28Sep08_FD_184601 | JGI IMG/M metagenome (GOLD analysis project Ga0208742, IMG submission 184601) | Freshwater microbial communities from Crystal Bog, Wisconsin, USA - CBH28Sep08 (SPAdes) (version 2) | ecosystem: Environmental > Aquatic > Freshwater > Lake | place: Crystal Bog... | reverse complement strand
TGTAAGATAAACAACTAGAACCTTTTATCTTACCTTAAACCCATGAAGCTCCTAAAGTTAAAGTTCCATAAAATAGAGAAAAGAACAAAACCTGGTTGTCGGGTGGCAAGTCCAATTCTGCCGGAAATCACATTTTATTTACATTATTTACACATAGAGTTCTATTGAATAAAATGCACAGATATAAACGAAGTCAAGTTAATATAATTCCGGCGGGTAAATTCGAATCGGTCACAACGTGAAGAAGGTCAACGACGACTGTATCAACACGGCCCCCTTGGTCTGACAACCGCGAAGCGCAGACCAACGAACGAACATCAAGGAGTCGGTGGTTAGGAACCTCTCGATGACGGTCGTCTGGGTGAGTCCCTCGTTGACGAATAGAGCAAGTCTATGTCTTCGGTGACGATATGCTATGTTCATCGGGTCTGAACATATACATTTGTTAGGATAATCAATCCTACAAAGTCTCTTAGTAATTTAGAGGTGAAGTAACGAGTGTAAAAACTGTTTAACAGAAAAATTCGTTACTTATCGGTTGTTCTAAATTCTAAGGGAATAAGTTTTGTTATGGGACGTTCGTAAGAACCTGTAGTAGTACGGATTTTACAGCGTCGTACTCTACTATCTTTCCCAGGGAAAACTTCCTCGATAATGGCTAGTTTCCATTGTCCGCGAGGAATGTTGGGATCTAGTTGTAAGACAACATCACCAACTTGTACGTTTTCTTTTTCAGTTTGCCACTTTTCACGGTTTGAAAGTAACGGAATGTACTCCGAAACAAACTGTTTCCAAAACTTATCAACAATAGAGTGGACACGTTTCCATCTCTCGACAGGATTTTCAAGATCATCTGTCGTTACCGCGCCGCCAAGTTTTCCGATCAGGAAATGGTTGGGGGTGAGAATCATTGTACCGTTCTCATCTTTTACGCGGGTCAAAGGTCGGCTATTCAGGAGAGCTGCAACACGACTGATAGCTGTGCGAAACTCATCCATGTCCAGATCTGCTTCAATGAACAAACTGTAAAGAGCCCTCTTGGCTGCCTTTACCATGGTTTCATAAATGCCACCATGATGCGGACCATAAGGAGGAGTGAACCTCCAGATTGCCTCTGCATAAGTCTGTCGGATTATGAGATCCTCGTCTAGATCGCGGACCCATGACTGAAGTTCTTTCTCTGGAGAAGTAAAACTTTTCCAATTGTCCGAAAGAAATTCATTCGGCATTCCTCTCATGTCAATGAAGCGAGAGAAAGCATTCATGACTGAATGTGTACTTTGGTCGTGTGTAGCTTCCAAATGTACAGCTCGGGTTTGAAGACAGGTGAATACCAGCAAGTAAGACTTTAATCGCTGTCTCGCTCTTCCTTGTTTAATATGGAAGGGACCGGCAAAGTCTAAACCTGTTTTTGAGAATGCCTGCAATGGCTTTTCAAACCTGTAGTCTGGAATTGAGGACATCTTTTGCTCAAGAGGTTTGTTGTTCTTTGCTTTGCATTTAAGGCAAGAACTTTTTATCTCTTTAAGCAAATTGTCAAGTCCTAAGATTAGGTATCCATGCTCTCGAACCTTGTTCTTGGCCATTTGCCGTCCAACAGGGTGTTCAAACTGTTTGTGCATTGATTGTGCAACGAGTTTGGAGAGTGACGATTGTTTCCGTAATATCATCGGACATCTGATATTATAGGAGATGTGACCTGAGTCGGGTAAGCGACTTTCAGACCTCAAAGTCCCGGATTCGTCAAGGAAAGGATTGAGCTGCTTCAATTCCAATACCTCTTCTTTTTCCATCAATTTGTCAATAACTGTTCTAAGAAAAGGATCATCTCGCTGACAGTTTCGAACGAGATAAGATTTTGCCTTATCTTGACATTCCCTCCAAGTTAGGTCGAAGTGTCTAATCATTATAGCAAATATTCTCGTCGTGAGACTGAGAAGTCTTTGATATCCGTTATAGAGCTCGCCTACAGAGTAATTAGCTGGATCTAGACAGCTTTGTTGGAACTCTGGGAGTTTGTCTAACGTGAAGTTACTCGTACTAACTTCGCCGCTGAACAGTTTCTTGATCTCATTCAAAGTCTCTTCGTTAGAGTTATCTTTTTCAGAAACTTTGAACTCAGGCGGCCAGTTATCTTCTGACTGTCTCAGAAAATCTGGGCCTTTCCACCACAGAGTGCTATTTACCATGTCGTTTATGGAAATATCTCTAGTTGCAATATCTGCGGGATTTTTGTCAGTGGGTACATGTCGCCACTGTTTACTTTCTGAATGAGCTTGAATTTCACCAATTCTATTTGAGACGAAAGTCTTCAGTCTATTGGCTGGAGTGTTAATCCAATATAGTACATTCATGCTATCTGTCCAGAAGTAAATTTGTTTAGGATCCATGGAGTAAGATATAGCTACTGCATGTCCCAATCGAAGACCAATAACAGCTGAGTTAAGCTCAAGCCTAGAGACGCTTTCCGCTTTTGTCGGTGTAACTCGTGATTTCGCTGTTATGAGGTGAGAATCAACATCATTCATTCCTTTTTCCCCCTTTGATTCTTCAACTCTAACAAATACTGCCGCTGCGTAAGCTTCAGTACTTGCGTCGACAAAGACATGCAAAGAGTACATTTTGCCAGTTGCAAAATGGAATGATCGTCGGATGATGATTTTGTGTGCGTCATTAAATAGCTCTGTCAGCCATTCGCACCATTTGAGTTGGTAACTTTCTGGGATTAAGTCTTCCCAACCCAAGTTTTCCTGCCAAAGTTTTTGCAAGATTTTTCGTGAACGAACAGTAAAAGGAGATATTAGGCCTAACGGATCGTATACCGTGGCAGCAAAGCGTAATATCATAGACTTAGTCCATCCTTTGTAATCTGTTATGTTTTGTTGAACGAAAAATTCTTCAACTGTCTTGAATTTTGATTTGAATTGAAAACTATCCGTATTAGCATCCCAGATAATTCCTAGGACTTTGGAGGGATCAAAGATCGAACCTTCTTTTCTGTCCAGGTCAACTTTCGTCGAATGGAGATGCTTAGGAATGGTTTTCATGACTTCAATGTCATTACATTCAAACTTGCAAATTTTCATTCCGGCTTTCTCGTGAAGCGGAGGCAGTTCTCTCGCTAGTTGAATTGCTTGTTGAGCTTTTTCCACTGATTTCAGAACGTCATCCATGTACATGTTTTCTGAAACAGCTTCTGCAGCTACTGGAAATTCTTGTTTGAACAATTCAGCATTGAAAGTGAGGACTTTCTGCGAAATGTCTGGACTAGCGAGGTTTCCAAAGAGAACACGAGTCCATTGCCAGATCTTTCCATTCCACCAGAATCTGTGGTAACGGCGATCTTCGTCATTTAATCTGCATTGTAGAAACATTTCCGAAATGTCTGCAGTTATGGCAATGTCGTATTGTCTGAAACGTAACAGAATTCCAAACAGGTCTTGGAGTCTGTTAGGTCCTTTCTCAATTTGAGAGTTCAAGGATTGCTTATCCCTATTCTTTGCAGCAGCATCGAATACGATACGAACTTTCGTGGATGACCGATCGGGTCTTACAACAGGAAAGTAAGGGATATAATTACAGTCTTCGCGATTAATTTCAGCGAGATCAGTAATTTCTTCAATGTATCCTTTTTTGATTTGTTCGAGAAATATAGCGTCGATAGCTTCTTTCGAAGTTTGTTTTGCTTGCAATGAAGCTTCGCTATTTGTCTTCTCTTGTCGCTGTTTTACAGCTGAGAGATTATTTCTCAAATTCGGTGGAACTGTCTTCCACGGAATAGAACACGTATAGGAGTTTTCCTCATCATTTCTGACCACAGACATCTTAGCATCAACTGCTAGTTCATGTGGAGACCATTCCTCAATAGGTCTTCGGAAATTCTTTGACATACCAGGAGAACTGATATTGTCTTTTATTCCTATGTGCTCAAGTTCCCAGAATTTCTCAACTTGGTGATACAAAGGATCGCGTATGGTGAATTTTTTAGTTCGATGCTCTTCAATGAAGTCGTCTGAACTAACCTTTGCTAGTCACCTGTTTCGAGGAATTTGTTTGTCCATCAGAGGATAGAGCTTTGCCTGTAAATCAGGGTCGATATACTCTGACGGGCCGTAACAGGTCCAACCAAGAGCGCACATGTATGCTGTTGGTTCTCCTCTGCTACCTCGGTGTTGTGTTCCTTCTTCCATTCCAAAGATGAATGCGTTCTCAGTACCAATGAGAAGACGGATTCGTGCATCTTTTGGAAGCTTTTCAAATGGAACGTCTTTGATGTGTTCAAAGTTGCGCTTGCACTTGGACCAATCGACAACTCTCGTTTTGTCGGTTAGGTTCTTTTTCGTCCAAGCGTTAATGGTTTGTGTCAGCATACCATCGACAGAAGTCAACGTCACTTCTACGAGCTGGGTATTTATTTTGACACTTCCATCAAATTGTCCAATGGTGGTTGTAATCGGTCGCGTTACCGGTTTCAACCCGAGAGAGAAAGCTGTTTGCTCGTCGACATAGGTTCTGTCGGCGCCTGAATCTAGCATAACAACAGTCTTTATTCCTTGTCTACGGCCAGCACCACTGATGTTACAAACAATAGTTTGTTGACCAACTGCGCCTTCTTTGGCTAGTTGCATCACACTAGTGAATGTTTCGCCGGATGGAATATCTCTACCATCGTCTTCAGTCCATATCAGTTCACCATGTGTGACTGTGTTCCAGTCCTGATATGGGATTCTTCTGGTTGACTCGTCAGCGTGAATTAATGGGCTTTCGTATCGTTTACATCCATCAACTCCGCAGAGCTTTCCCTTGTCGACTTTGCAGTCTAACATGGAATGCCCTCTGTTCAGGCAGTGATAACAGGCTTTGCTGTAACGTACAACAGAGTACCGTTTGAAAACGGTTAGTTTTCGAAATTTGGGACATGTGGAGAGCTCGTGAGAGATATCTCGACACACTGGACAGAGTTGATCTGTTGTCTCAGAATTTCGATTGTAATTCCTGTTTGCAAATTTCACTGGGTTTCCTTTGAACGAGTAATGCGTTTCCTGTGAACTGTCTTCACTAGGGAAAGGCTTGTACTTGTAGTATTTGTTCTTTTTCGCGTCAAAAAGAACTCGTTTACCACTTGGGTGTGAGAGCATAATAGAGTTGTTCGGTTCTGTATCCGAATCTGACTCTTCGTCTTGCTCTTCTTCAAGAAGGCTCAAATGAGAACTTCTTGGAGGACTTTTGCTTGCCCTATATTTTGCTGATGTACTGAACGTCTCGGTTTCTCTCAAGTACTCCATTCTCTTTGCCAACCAAGCATTCAAGGTCAACAAGGATCGTGAAGGAAAGTCTTCACCGGCAGGCGAATCTGTCCATTCAGCAAACTTCAGGAACAGTTTGTCGCTGATCTTTTGTCTAATCTGTTGATACAGATGACTATTATCAGTTGTTACTGCTACTGGTTGTCGGTCAAGATAATAATTTATCTGGACTGTGACTTCGAGGTGAAACTTCCCAACTGTCTTGAGAGTTTCATGCTCGAGGAATGCTATTTTAGCAGCCCTGTCTTGGATACAGCGATCTTGTGTATGTTTTGATCCATACTCTTCATCAAGCTGTGTCCACATTCGATGATAATTTCCACCATCCCAGTCTGCTGTGAAGTGTGCTTCAACTAATGCTTTAGCTTCTCCTTTGAGAAGACCATGCAGCGTGTTTGCCAGGTATGCATCATCAAGATTTCGGTCTCCATAAAGAAGCAAGAACCTCTTCTTCCAATGAGCATACACTAAAGCGTCACCACTGAAAGGATCCACTTTGGGTTTTTCAATGCCGCGATAATCGGGTTTTGTATTAGATTCTCTACGGTTTAGAGCATCTGTGAACCCTTGAATGAGAACAGAGATTGGGTCATCTCCTTCATCATTTTGTGAAGGTCGAAAAGGTGGATTATTACCTCTGTCAGGTGTTCGTCCTCCTCTTCCTCCTCTTCCTCTTTGTCCAACTCCAGACCAACGAGGTGATCTAAAACTGGCTCCCGTTTCTGGTCTGTCACCAGTGCGTTCATTTCCAGACCTAGTAGGTCTAGAAACGTCTGCTATAGAGGGCAGGTCAGCATTAGACTCTGTCAGTCTTTTTGCTTCGCGAGCTGCTTGTAGTGCATTAATTTGAGACAGAGCTTTCTCTTTTTCATTCTCAGCTTTGACTCTGTCAGCCTCAGCTTTCTGAATTGTCTCTTGTTGAAGCTTCAATTCGGTTTGTTTAGCAACATTGACAATGTCTTTCAACGTGTCAATTGCCTGAACAAAGTTCCGAATTGCACAGGTGTAACTGCGCTTTTGTCCACTTGTTATATCGTACATGTCTACGATTTTTGTGTGAACAAAATCAAGAGCTGTTTTTGAGTTCTCAGTGTAGTACAAGAGATCCTCTGCTTCAGAAGCTTGGAAATCTTTATCAATGAGCTTTCTCAAAATAAGCCTTGCGTGGAGATAGATCTTTCTACGATAGTAACAAAGATCTTTGTAGTACTTCAAGTACTCTTCAACGTCGATTGAGTTTGTGAGGCCCGAAATCTCTATAATGCGGTTCATTACAGGTTCAGGGTCTCTAGCTAAGTCTTCAGGTTTTAGCTTGACGTTTTTGAAGATAGCGGCCAACGTGTACGGCTCGATATCTTTTCTTTGTTCCGGATCGAGTAACTCAGCATCGAGGTCGACAAGCGTTTCAACCTCTTCATCGCTAAGTTCTTCGTGAAGGAATGGCTCCTCAGGTTCAACTTCAACAACAGGTCTTGTTGAGGCTGGATTACCCTTCGGTCTAGCGCCAGTGTCCTTAAATGAACCATAAGCAAAGCCGGAAGCAGTGCTTAGGTTGTCGTCAGTCTCATCAGGTCTGAGATCTGACCTTGATCCTTTTCTAGGCTGGGTCGTTAATCCTTGCCTAGAAGCTTTGGGATCAATTGTTCCTGCTGGAATCTTTATTCCAGCTCCAAAAGGTTTGGTGAGAACTTTGATGTCCGGCAGTTTCGGAATCATCAAGTCGTCTCGAGCATCCTGAAAGGTGTCCGGACTGCGTGTAAATGCCTTCCGGCCAAGGTTAAGGAAGTCCTTGAGCGGGGTAGACTTTCCGGGATCGTCTCCTCCAGATGCCATTGTTGTTAAGCTTAAACGCACGTTTGTTTAAACTTAACTTGTTTGGTGACCTAAAATCAAGAGAGTTATTGAGTGGTGAGTTATTTATTGATAAAATTCAATCACTACACTCTTTTTCCCCCTTGAATTCTTATCAATATAAGAAATATGTTTTGTTAAAATTAAAACTAAAAACACGTTTATTTAGTTAGAATTTTACATAAAAGTGGTATAAAACAATTTGTCTTACGTATTTGAGGACTTTATTGGCGTACTCGAAGTAGCGGCTTCACACGAGGTGGACGGCGTACTTTTGAGCTTGTTTAGTCTCTCAGACACGTTTGTCTAGCTCTGAAAAATACAGAACATTATTGTTATTTAAAATACCAACGGTATTAGTCGGTAAATTAAGCATAAAATCGTTTAATACGTTTGTTCGTCCTTTTACAGACTTATTACGTAATTTGTTAATACTTAACTGCTTGAGTAAGTACCGAATTTTGCTTAATGTAATCAAATGAACTTTACTTACGGTTTGTAAGCTATAGTGATCAACAAAGTTCAAATAAATCTAAAAGAAATCTTTTCACGTTAAAAGACTTACGTTTTAGACGAGATGTACGTTTGTGGAGCGTACGACGAGAGCGTGTACACGGCCTTGCACGGGAAGGACGAGACGGTGTTCACGGTCGAAAAGATCAGGTCAAAGTCGGCAATAGAGCTAGGCGTCTAGGTAATGCTGACTGTTCAATGATCTGAAAATTCGAAATAGAAATGGATTAAATTACAAATCAACAATTCAATAAATCGAATTAATTCTTGAAACTGTCTTTCAAGAAAGCTTTTATGCTATTGTTAAAAGCAAAAAGCTCCTGCTTTTTAACTTATTTTAGCGGTTTAAAAGCTAACTCCACGTTACACGTAAATATTTAGGCGAAAACTAAAGTTAAGATCTATTCGACTGCATTATATGATCAGTATAACCGTTCTGAATAAATGTTTGTACTAAAGTTTAAATAGCCTTGAGGGTACAAAATTACTACTATTCCCTACGATAGTAATTAAGTAAGCTCAGTACTTAATGCTAGTCTGTCACTAACAGTAAGTTTGTCACCTAATGTTAGATTAATTCTAAAACATTAAGTACTAAATGACGATATGAAGTAACTATTAACCAATTAATAGTAGATTGAGGTTACCTTTGAGGTTGAAGGTTGATGAGAGGTGGTGAAGAGTGCAAGCACTAAGTCACTGATGAAAACTTATTGGAATGCTCTTCTTTCGAAGGTTTCACAAGAAGTGATTTCATTTGTTTGACTTTTGTCTCAAGTAGAGGATGGCCTTGGTTTAGCCTTGCTCAGTCAGCCGGGTTGTTTCCGGTCAGGCTGAACACCTCGGTGCTTGTTGCTGTGGGCTGCCTGCTGTTCTAAACCGGCTGAGGACACGTTTCCAAAGCGGGCTGTACTATCAAAGGAGTGCCAACTTCCTCCGGAAAGGCTTTAGTGGTTAGCTTTGTTTGCCTTTTCCGTTTACGTACGAGAACAGGTTCCGTGTATTCAAACCCTTATCACGTTTTTGTACCGGTTTTGCCGTAGAACCGGTCTTATTCGTGCTTCGGGACCCGTTTTTCAGGACTTTTACTCAATTGTAATCAATTTGATCACAATAAGCTTGTAAAACCACAGTTTTCACTTTTACTTCACTTTGAAATTCGATGTTTACTGTCTAAACAATCGAATTTACCCTGTTTATACAAGGTTCGTCGCGCATGGGATCAATTCATTACAAATACAATTTCACGCGTTTGTAAACACGTGTTTTAGTGTACTTTCCATGAATCTCGTGTGTTCCCATAAAACATGCTTGATCGGGGTCTTCCATTTCCGCCATGAGGTTACAATGGGCCCGATTAATTCTACAAATTTGTAAAATTTTATTACAGCGTGTTTTATCGAAATTGCCCTTTCGAACAATTCGATGCATAGGTCTAAACATATAGTCCGGACTGTTAGTCACAGATTTCTATGCACTAAATTTCGACGAGCTTTACGACGTCTAATTTAGGACCTTTATGACGTTAAAACATTTATATCGACATGTTTCGATAATATGTTAAATGGCTATTTGCATTTAAAAGAGTTTGTCACTCAATTTAAACACAAAAGGGATTGAAATCTAAGCATCATTAACTTACATTTATCATGCAAATTAGTAGCTTAATATGGCGGTTTTGGACGCCATTTGTACATTCAATTCAACCTTTTTGTTCGCCAAAAAGTCGTATTTAACAGGGAAATTAAATGAACGGTCCGTTCAATTTAAGATATGTTAAACACTCGAGTCCTTTGGTTTGGACCCAATTATCAATTCAAACCCAGTAGGTAGGAGTGATAATTTTTAACGTCAATTTTTGTGACGAAACGTATAAACGTTTTGTTAATTAAGGTTATTACCCTTAAATTAACGGTTCGATAGATGCTAATCTGTCATTAGCACCCATCTGATGAACAAAATAGCTCATTACGCTAAATTGCCAAGCCTCAAATTAACGGTAATAGGACCAAGAACACGTTTTCAAGGTCCCTCGTTATTGTCGAGCCTCAATCCTCACTTCATAATAGACTCTTGATACGAAGGCCACTCTGTCCTCCGAACGCAGGTTACCGAACCCTGCACGTAAAAGCCCCTCCGAACGGACTAACTTGTGTAGCCCCTTACAGTCGGCGTGGGTGATGGCGACGTGGTCTCCATGCCACGATCAGAGCCGGGTGGTTCTCCGAAACTGATTTCCATCTGAGTAGTTTTTCGACCAGAGCGTTTTTCGTACAGTAATTTCCGCTTTCAACTGCTGCCGTATGCAATCTCGGTCGGATTAATACTGTACTTGTCAAGGTACTCATGCCTTGGCAACCTAGAACTGAAATCTAGAATCGAGCGGTCTACTCGCCATGACCAGTTTGGCACCCTAGGATTTTTGGAAAAATTACTTTGTTTTATCTGATAACTCGGCCCTAGGCTCAAATGACCTAGAGGAGAGGTTCCCGTACCATGCGGTTTTTCACTGTTTCCGACTCCAGACAAAGTAATTTGACCCAGTAAAAGAACAATTTTGCGCTAATTGGTTTACCGACCTTACATAATACGTACTATATAAGGATTTGTATTTTACGGATCAATCTTTACAGGAAAGTACCTTACTTTAGTCTTGACGAAGGCGGCGTCTCTCGGATGTCCTAGGATCCTCGAGGACGTCTTCGCGCTTCACTTCAAGCTGACGGGGTAGGTCCTCATCGGCTGCCTGTCACGGAAGGTACCCGCTCCAGGGACGACGATTGCGACCGCGCCATGTTGTTAAGGTCCACGTACTGCTCGTTTCGATCCGGAGTTAGAGACTTTGGACCGGCCTAGCCCTCTATCTTTTACCCCGAAACTACCGTACAGTTGTGCTGAGTTGGTTCGTAGACTCAGCTCTAAGAAGGATGGCAGACTTAACCATAGGGAAGACCTGAGTGATCCTTAGCACTCAACTTTGACCGGGTGGCCTTGTGCCCGGGGTTGTCGTTGTAGCCCGAAGGATACCAGAGCAACCTCCAAACCTACCTTGACCCAAAACGCCCTAGCCTTGAAGTTAACCCTTGTAAGATAAACAACTAGAACCTTTTATCTTACCTTAAACCCATGAAGCTCCTAAAGTTAAAGTTCCATAAAATAGAGAAAAGAACAAAACCTGGTTGT
>Ga0208742_1000701_pt1 | contig 11022 bp, 13 predicted proteins | sample CryBogCBH28Sep08_FD_184601 | JGI IMG/M metagenome (GOLD analysis project Ga0208742, IMG submission 184601) | Freshwater microbial communities from Crystal Bog, Wisconsin, USA - CBH28Sep08 (SPAdes) (version 2) | ecosystem: Environmental > Aquatic > Freshwater > Lake | place: Crystal Bog... | reverse complement strand
ATAATGCCGTTCAACAAAGTAAGCAAGGTTTGGCTTGGCTCCTTGTATGGGAGCGGCATAATATTATCTTTCATTGCTCCAGACGGTACGTCCACGTCCCTAAACTCACCCGGTGCTATTGGTGTGTCGTCACCTTTGACACGCAACCCACGGGTCTTAAAGCCACCCGGCAGATTAGCGAGGGATCCTGCATCAACCAATTGACGTACGATGGAAGTGCCACTTTTAGCATAAGCACCAATAAGATGGATGAGACCAAAATGGTAAAAGCCAAAACCGGGAATATACCCATAGTGGACGAAGTGCGCTCGTTTTTGGAAAGTTTCATCGTCTGGTCTCCAGTTTCTGCGAATTGAAAGAATGGTACTTGTACCCTTTTCAATGGTGACTACATAAGGCAAAGCAATGCCAGTGGGTTCACCGTTTTCATCTGTATGCTCGTAACCTTCTAAATCAAGGTTGACGTGCATTTCTAAAAGCTTGTAGCGGTCATCTGAACTTGCTCTAAAGCCTTGCTTCTCCGCAATTTTCTTTTCTACTTCATCCAAGAAGTTAATTGGAGTTCCAAGATCAATGTCACGGTAAAAACCCATGACTTGCAGCTTGCGTAATTCGTTTTCTGTTTTACGCATTACGTGCGTTACACGATCAGCAGACTCTAGGTTGGCTGCGCCATAAGGAACGACCACATCTTCTGCTGGCACAAACAGCGCCATAGGGCGATTTAAGTTTGGATCAAAGTAAACCTTTTTAAATGCATTACCAGCTAGACCCAATCCCCAAATAGTGCGCTCTGTCTCAGGGCGATACTCAGGCATTCTATCTGTCAAACGGTGGTTCATATCCGTTTCAACACGATGCGCTGCATCAATTTTGTCTTTGGTTTCTTTACCAATAATTTTGGTTCTAACTGGTCCTTGGGCGGGGAACAGACTCATAATGGTTTCAGATTGAAACTTTACAAGCGCTTCAGCAAGAATAGGATGGTAGATACCGCAAGCACCTTCCCAAGGTTCACTGCGCTCTTCAATCTTTAATCCCAATAATTCCAAACCATCTACGTAGGTTTGCAACCAATCTTTGCGGCTCGCCACATCAGAGTCGTAGTCGGAAGTCAACTCTTGGGCAATTAAAGCCAGCAATGAGTCGTCTAAATTCTCCGCAAGATTTTCGCCAAATTCTGGGTCAAGGGCTTGAATATCAATTTCAATATCATCGGTTGATATATTAATGTGGTCTGGTTCAATTTCAATTTCCAGTGGCTCTTCTTCAGCAGCGAGAGCATCGATCCCTTTGGGGGCTTGGTATAGGGCTTTATCAATTGCCATAGTATTCCTTAGTAGTAACCTTTGTTTCGGTTGGATCTAAATTCTTTTACTTCATCTGGCTCATCGCTGTTTAAACGGATAAAACCTCCCTGACGGAACCGTAACAAGGCTTGTGACGTTGAGTCAACCATGTCATCGTGGTCTCCGTTAGGGAAGGAAGCGCATTCCTCCATCACTTCTTCCGCCCATCGTGCTTCTGGACACCAGACATATCCAGACGCAAAAAGATCAGATATAGCGTTTACACGGGCTATTTTATCATTACCCTTGCTTGGTGTATACTCCGACACCGGTATACCCATCGCCCGCATTTCATAGATCAAGGGCGCACCAGCCGCCTTTTTTTCAACAATTAGGCTGTCTGGATTCCAATGTTTGTAGTACTCAAACGCTTTGCGTTTAAGTTCTGGGAACTCTAAACGTCCCTTATAAGCATCTAAAAGGATGATATTGGGTACTTCCAAGCCTTCAGTATTCGTTTTATAGAAGATACCCCACGTGGTGCAAGCGGAATAGTCAGCACGATTTGTCTTCTCAAAGGCGGTATCCCACGACTGAATGATGTAATCGCAGTAAGGAGCGACATCCGATTCCCATATGCGCCAATGCTCCCTTTTAATAATTGCGCCTTCCTCAGATGTAGGATTTTGCTGATACTGGGCTTCCCACTTGCTAACAGGAATTTCCGCCTTGATCGCTTCCAGTTCTTTTTGCGACCAAAATTCAGACCATAAAGGTTTACCAGAGGGTAATAGCGCAGGTAATTCGATGACTTCCCACTCATCTCCATCCCTTTTCATTGAGTTATCTAAAATTTGACCAGTCAGATCACGCTTAGACCAGCGTGTCATCACAATAATGATTGACCCGCCCGGCTGTAGACGCTGACGTGGTCCTGATCCATACCATTCAAAGACCCGATCATAGACTTCGGGATTGCCTTGCATGGCTTCTTGCTCCGAATGCGGATCATCAATGATTAGAACGTCCGCACCTTTACCCGTTACCGCACCACCTACACCGATAGCGAAATAGTCTCCCCCTTTATCGGTGTTCCAGCGCCCTGCGGCTTTACTGTCAGAAGATAGCTTGGTGGGGAATACAGCTTGGTAGTCGGGAGTGTTAACGACATTTCGTACCTTTCGCCCAAACCCAACTGCAAGCTCTGCGGTGTGGGCTGTTTGGATAATTTTCTTTTGGGGGTATTTGCCAAGATACCAAGCTGGGAACAGATAAGAAGCAAACTCAGACTTAGTATGACGAGGAGGCATATTAATAATAAGCCTTTTAAGAGTTCCATTAGCAACCCTTTCAAAGGCATCAGCCATGACAGCATGGTGTTTACCGGGAATGAAGGCACTCCACATCTCCTTTACAAAAGGTAGAAAGTTTTCCCTGCAACGCTCAATCTTGTCCTGCTTGAGCAGTTGATGTATTTTGGGAATTTGGGGCGAATCTTTAGGCAGCGTTTCTAATAACGCTAAATACTTCTTAATCTCCGCCTTAGTGAGAAGACTCAAAGGGCAGCCATCTCACGAACGGTTGCATCGATTACTTTGATGCTACGCACCATATGGGGATTGATTTTAATCAAACCCTTGTCTTTCAAATTGTGCACCAAACGATGAATATTAGATTTGCTACGTAGTTCTAATCCTTTAGCAATCTCGGTATAGCTGGGTGCAAACCCATGCGTACGAATAAATGCTTGAATAAAGTCGTATACCCGCTTTTGTTTTTCAGTCATTACATTCCTTTACTATTCTTAATTTAGGTTTTGCTGGTGAGCAAGAATTGCCCACGTCATAAACAACTTGCATTTGCCGCAAGATGCTAATGGCTGTTGTAAGTGCCATGTAGCCACGAGATGCTGGTTCATAAGGTGTCCTCATTGTTTCAAGATCAATGATGGTGCTACGCAATAGAAAGTTTTGATCGCTCATAGGATCATTGCCAATACGATCAGTAACCCCAACATAATCCATAAGTATTTTTCCTCCAAAATATATACCCCCCCATGTTTAAACGGAAACGTTCATAGGGGGTATTCTACACGAACGTTTAAACTTTGCATTGCAAAAAAACAACAGGGGGTGGTGTTTCACGTGAAACATATGGAAACGTTCTGATAGCTAAAAAGTATGTAATTAAATGTGTATTTCAGAGTGTAGAGTCCAATGGCGACCATACCGTCAAAAAGGGGGCATGGGGGTAGCGTGGGTGTGCGCCAGCGCAAACGCACAAGCCCACGTCACGCATCACGCTTTTTTCTTTCTGATCGATGTCACGTTGTCGAGTAACGTCAAGTGTGATTCGAGTTCTTGCTTGAGTTGTTCTGCGTTGATCTCCTCGACCTTGGTCTCGACCTTATCGATGAACATACCGACAGCCTTGCCCATCAGCTCCAGCGCACGCAGTCGTGCACCAACGTTCGTCTCTTCATTGGCGCTGTGAACGAACAGCTCCTCCATGATGTGCTTGCGTGTGGCTACCTCGTTCGCAAGTACCAATTCTTTTTTGGCAGTGATCAAAGGTTCAAGAAGTAAAGTGATTGAACTGTGTCTCATCAATTCGTTCGCACGTGCAATGATCGTGGCATCAGCACTACCACTACAGTCGTAAGCCTTTCGGTATGCATCTCTCGGAGCATCACCATTGAGCACGTAGGATGCGAATGCCAGCATCTTGGCAGTGGGTTTATTAAGCTTCTTACCAGTCTTATCTGTCTTTACACCTACTGGTAATCCATTTCTCTTTCTCTTTATCTCTACACGATCTACAGCCGACTGGATCGCTTCGCTATTCGTGCCCGCTTGCGTTGTGCTAGTGCGAACATCGTCAACGGTAATAGCATCGTCCTCCAGCATCGTTATCAATTCATCTCTCGTCTTTTTCAATTCAATCTCCTATGCATGAACGGTCACACGACCATCAAGCATGGTGATGGTTTAAACGTTAGATGTCAATGATGTTCGCAGTGTGTTCGCAGTAGGCATTCAGGGATTGCATTCATCTCGTGGAAGTAACCCTGTTTACACGTCTTATTGACTAGCTCAAATGATGAGCCTTTACCCTACGTAGAGTTGTGATTCTTCAGCCCGATCGCTCCGCTCTTTTTGCCCGCTCGTCAAAATACTTGACCGCTGTGTAGGGTTTAAACCACGCTCCTGATAGCTAAAAATGCAGGTTTTGGGGCTGGTGATAAAAAACTTCCTATCGTTTAAACAAATCCACTATCATCGTTCGCATAGCAATGCTAGTAATGGCGCAAACGATCCAGCGCAATAGAAAAAAGAATCGGGTTTGTTGGTGTAGCTAGGCACGATGAGTGCGCAATCAACGAGCTGACCGCTTTGACCCACGAGGTGATAGTTGTGGCGAGTGCGAAATCAGAGAGCGATCTCTAGTTCTTTGCGTGGTGCGATCCGAGAGCCACGATAAACAAATGCGGACGATGTGCGAACCGAGAGCATCGTAAAACAAATGCGGGTAAACGTGCGATAGCAGAGCGTTGAAAAACAAATGGCTCTCCAACGAGATTTAATCTCAGTTCGTACTGCATACCAGTGCGAACGAGGATGCGATCTTGCATCACTATTACTGGAGGTTTGTATGCGTGAACTTTTTAATCTTGCAGTTGCAGTACTCGTGGCAATTGTGTTCGGCAATCTTGCGATCGCATTGCTTAATCACTTTCACATTTAATGGAGGTCAAATTGACTACACGTGAAGAATGGCTCAACTCAGCCGTCAATGAGTTACGTTCGATATTCGATGCGAACGGTTATCCGCTCCCGCAAAACATTCGTGTGACTTGCGGGTTTCCTAGCAAACACGCACGCAGTCTTAATCGTGCAATCGGTGAGCACTGGAGCAGTTCAGCCAGTGAGGATGCAACTCACGAGATCTTGATCTCGCCAGTCGTATCTGATCCGTTTGAAGTGTTCGGCATTCTCGTTCACGAGCTGTGCCATTCAGCAACCGATGGAGACGGTCATCGTGGACGTTTTCCTAATGCTGTTCGTTCGGTGTGGCTAGAGGGCAAGCCAAGCAGTACGAAAATCGGTCAAGCTTTCCGAGACAACTTCGGTAGCCTGATCGCTTCGCTGGGAGAATATCCCCATGCTCGTTTAAACGTTGGACACGATCGCAAGAAGCAGTCAACACGTATGCTCAAGGCGCAGTGCTCAAAGTGTGGCTACACAATCCGCATTACCAAGACGTGGGCTGATCAGGGCTTGCCGTTGTGCCCGATCGATTCACATAACTTTGCTTTAGTTTAAGGAGAAATAAATCGTGAGTGACATTACAAAAAACCTATCCCTTATCCCGCTGACCGTTCTCAATGAAGTGCTGGTACAAGGGCATCATGATGTAGAGCCTGACAAGTCGATTGCCGTTGCCAAGGTCGAGCAATTGATCAACAACGGTCAGATCACACTGGCTCAGGTGCAAGCAACAAAGCCTAGCCCGATCAATCGTACTGGTGCAGTTCCTGATGACGTTCGCAAGGATATCAACAAGGCGCTGAGTGACGTTGATGCAATTCGTACGACTGCCAATAGTGCGCTCGACAATGCATTGCAGATTCAAACCAAGATCGACAAGGACTTTGCCAAGTTGACTGACCGTTTAAACGCAAAGCTTGCAAGCGTTGGGCAGACAGCAACCGTTGACATCGCTCAGGAAGTTGCCAAGGTGTTTGAGAAGTTCCGCAAGACAGAACCCGCACAGCGGATCACTGAGATTGCGAACGCTTTGCCAGTGTTTACACGTAAGCCAGCACGTGACGTATTCGATGGTGTGCTTTCGTATGAATACGCTGGTGAGGTCGTTGACTTCTCAGAGTTCGAGGTCGGTGTGTGGAATGATCCTGATGCTCCCGCTCGTGTCGATGACTACGTGTTTAATCCTCAGCACTTGCATCAAGCTTTGATCGCACTTGATGATCCATTGCCTGACAACGTGTGGCTTGCTGGTGAGCGTGGCACAGGCAAGACTGAGTTCGTTGCGCAGTTGGCATCACGTCTTGGTCGCAGACTGTTTCGTGTGAACTTTGATGAAGCGCTGGAGCGTGCTGAGTTTATCGGTGGCAACACAATCGAGAACAGCAACGTAGTGTGGAAAGCTGGTGTCATTACTCAAGCTATCCAACACACAGGCGCAATCGTGTTGCTTGATGAGATCGGTTTCGCTCGTGCTCAGAACTTAGCTGTACTGCACGCACTGTGTGAGCGCTCTCCTCATCGTTCGATTGTGATTGCTGAGACAGGCAAGCGCATCCCAGTGGCATCGCACGTGGTGTTCTTCGGTGCTGATAACAGCAACGGTCATGGAGATACGTCAGGCAATTTTGCTGGTGTTCGTGATCAGAATACAGCGTTCCTTGATCGCTTCTCATATACGTTGCGCTTCGAGTATCTACCCGCTGATGATGAGATCAATCTCGTGTGCAATCGCACTGGCTTGTCTCGTGATGCTGGTGAGATCCTCATCAAGTTTGCTAACGTGGCACGTGAGAAAGCAAGAGCGGGCATCCTGACACAGCCCCCAAGCTTGCGCCAGTTGTTTGCATGGGCTAGAGCAATTCAAAAGGGAGCACCAGTCGCAGTTGCATTCGAGAATGCAATCGTGAATAAGTTCCCCGCTGATTGCGAGAGCGAGTTGCGTGGTGTATTCAGTGCAACGATTGACATCGCTAATCTGAAATCATTCTTAACTAAATAGGAGGGCTTTATGCTCGGACTAAATGTAAAGCGTGGGGTCGCTACAACCCTAGAGCGTGTGTTCAAGAACAGTGACTTCGAGTTCGGTACTCTCAACGTATTGTGGACTGGTCGCACTGCTGGCATTCAGTTCAATCGCTACGGTGATACTCACCTTGATGCAACGGTGATCTTCCCATCGATTGATGAGAGTGCTGAGATCCCTCAGACCACGTTCAATAACTTGATCGGCTACGCACTGCATGAGTTGGGTCACGCATGGTTTACCGAAAACAAGCCTTGGGATCTAGCACGCAAGCGTTACGGTGCGTACGTTGGTAACCTGATCAATGGTCTTGAAGATCCACGCATCGAGTTGTCAGTCATCGAATCACAGCGTGCGCCAAACGCACGTGCACTGTTCGTTAACTTGATTAACTCGGTACTGGATCGTGATGGCTACGTAGATCCTAATGATGCAAAGAACATTCCATTCTTGCTGGCTGTTGAGGGTAGACGTTTAAACGGTTACGTGATTGACGTACCGAACATCATTGATGATTCAATCTATGCCAAGCATATTCACTGGGCGCTCGGTCGTGCAAGCAAAGCGACTAACACCAGTGAGATCGTCAAGGTTGCGGTTGAGTTGTACAAGCGTATCAAACAGCAAGACGAGGAAGCTGGACAGGGTGAGGGCGATGGTAAGGGTCAGCCTAGCGATCAACCTGATGGAGAGCAAGACGGTCAGCCTGATGGGTCTAATCCAGCACCAAAGCAAGACGGTGATCAAGACGGTGACAAGCAAGACGGTCAAGGTGGCGATCAAGCTGGTGACAAGGACGGTGATCAGGACGGTGACGAGCAAGCGGATGGTGAGCAAGGTGATGAGCCAAGCAAAGATCCTAAGCGTGGTGGTGGTAAGTCGTATGATGGTGGTCGTGAGGTTGAGCCTAATGATTTCATTCGTGAAGAACTAAAGCAACATCGTTCACAAGCTGATCAGGTTAGACCGATCCCCGCTGTTGGTAAGCCACAGTATTCAAACTTCTCATGGAGGTAATATGATTCTCAACAAAACAGAATGCGAGACTAACTTCTCAGCCCAGTTCAATACGCAGACCAGCGGGCTTGGTGCAACACGTGCAAACATCCTACGCTTGCTACGTTCGATTGACTTGGTTGGCTGGTCAACGCACGAGGAATCAGGCAAGGTTGATCGCAAAGCGTTTACACGATTTGCTTGCGGTAGCACAGCGGTGTTTAGCAAACGTCAGCACGTTGATGCGGTCAAGTCTTCGGTGTCTATCTTGATCGATTGCTCAGGATCGATGGAGGAGGACAATAAGATTCAAGTTGCTGAATCAATCACAATCCAGTTGTCACGCATCCTAGACAAAGCTGGTGTCGAGTTCAACGTCACAGGGTTTCATGGCAACACCAGTCTCAAAGCTTTAGATGAGAGCGGTGCGACTAAACGTGGCGATGCGTTCCGCACTGAGCACGTCAGATTCATTCCATTCAAAACATGGAAAGAGAACCTAGCCAAAGCATCGGCAAAGCTTGGATCGATTCGCCAGTGGGCACAGTCATCAACACCTGACTACTCAGCCCTGAGCCTAGCGATTGAGGATCTGTATCGTCAGGATGCACAGCGTAAGATCTTGTTCTTGATCACTGATGCGGATGGCTACTGCAAAGCGCACATGAAACACTTGCAGTCAGTAGCAGATAAGCTTGGTGTCAAGATTGTTGCAATCGGTATCGGTCGCACTACGGTTGACCAATGCTTTACGAGCGGTGAGAATGTTGAGAATGTCAGTGGCTTGGCATCAGCATCATTCAACAAACTACTCAAGGAGTTGCGGTAATGAGCATTCAAGATCAAGCAGATGAAGTAGAGAACCTGATGGCGGGAATAGGAGAGTTAATCGATGGCTTGCCAGTCGAGACAATCCTCCCCGCCTTGGGGTTGACGTTAGCAAAGGTGGGGTTGTTCTTTGATGTTGAAGAGCAATCCCTTATTCGTAATATATCCATCATGATTGCTGGTCTTTACAGAGAGCAGTTGCCTGATGATGGCGAGATCATTCATTGATTCGAGCTAGTTCCCAAAGAAAGGCGCACGTGAAAATCAAACCAATTAACCCAGTAGTAAAAACTTTAGCGTATGCGCCAAAGCATGGAGGACGGCACACACCTAAAGAGTTTAAACGCAGTACCAAGCAAGCAGTGCAGTTGCAGTTGTCCAGTGAAGCAGTTCAATACTTAAAGGAGCGTGAGAATGATAAGTAAAAATGAATTAGTGGAAAGCGGTTATACCGTATTACCAAAAGGTGGTTGGATTCGTATTGACCCTGAGATCATCCCGCATGACTGGGAAGATATCTGCAAGGACTTTAATGCTGATCCAAATTGTGGCAGTTTAATCTTGGCGGTTGCTGGAGTGAAGGAGGAATCATGAGCGATTTAGAAAGACGTAAACCGCCCTATCAGCAAGGGTATGAAGATGGTCTCGCTGATGCTGAGTTTCAAGATTCTTGGTTATATGATTCACAAAAAGATCAAGATCATTACGGCGAGGGTTACAACGATGCACAAAGCGGTCAACCAAACAAACTGGAGAAATCATGAGCGATAGATATTTACAAAGCTTGGCTGAGGATTACATGGACGATGAGTGTAATCGTGCAGACCATTGGAATGATATTGAATATGAAATTATTCATGCGTGTGAGACTGGTGAGCCTTGCGATCATTACGATCCAGCCACAAGCGACTTCATTACCGAGAACGTTGTGCACCATCAGAAGCACATCCTATTCTGTTTAGCGAATGGGCTTGATGCAGATCTGTTGGACGTATTAAAACGCTGTTACGAAAAAGAGATCGCCACTTGTACTGAGTGGGCTTACGATCATTCTTACTAAGCGAGTAGCCCCCTTGGAGAAATCCTTGGGGGCTTTTTTTTATTCTGCCAAATCTTGCGCCACGATTTTCAACATTCGTGCATGAATGATTAACTTTAATCCAATCTCATACGCATCGGCATAGCGCCTTGTGTTCATAGCATTTTGATAATCTGTTAATGCTGTTTTTAAATCTAAAAAATCCTGTGAGTAATCCATAAATCCCGTATCCAATTAGAGCGTTTAAACGATGATGCAATTAGGAAATTGCAGGTTAATCAAAACGCTTCTTGTTCGTAATACGTTCCAGTCACCTTGTTATAACCGAGGGTCGTTTCGCCTTGTGTTCCAACCCAACGGAAGCGACACTTCCACACTGCGATTTCTACCCCATGATCTTTAGTTCTGTGCACAGTCAAACCACAGTCAGCCTTTGCCCACCAAGCCATAGAGCCTGAGATTGCCATGCCATCAGGACGTGGTAAATCCATGCCTGAGCGTGTGATCTTTGATGGATGAGCCACGAACCAAACGTGCACACCCGATGACTTAGCGAATGCTTGCATACGTGTGAGCATTGAACTAATGAACTCATGCTCTGCCAGCCCGCTCTTGTTCTCAATGTAGTTGTATGGATCAATCACTAGCCCACGAATACCCATGCGGACTACTGCAATCTTGGCTCGTTCCAAAATAGAATCAATGGTTGACGGCTCAGATCCCTCGGCATCAAGAAATAAAAAATGATCTTGCACCCAGTTTAAACCGTCAGACTTCTCCGACTCAGACATCCGTTGCGTTCCTTCAAAGAATCTTTTCTCCTTGTATATCTCGATCAAGCGGGAGATATGAACTTCGGGTTGATTCTCGAATGAACACAATGCAAACTTCCAGTCATGCGCCTTGGCTAAGTTGACCATCATTTGATCTACAAAGTTTGACTTACCGCTTGATGGATATCCAGTAACGATTGTTAGTTGACCCTGAGCCACAGTGTAAATTTGATCTACGTTGGAGTAGCCAGTAGAAACACCCTTGCCATTTCCTTTATCCCATAGCTCGTTTAAACGGTCAAAGAAC
>Ga0208742_1000688_pt1 | contig 11165 bp, 7 predicted proteins | sample CryBogCBH28Sep08_FD_184601 | JGI IMG/M metagenome (GOLD analysis project Ga0208742, IMG submission 184601) | Freshwater microbial communities from Crystal Bog, Wisconsin, USA - CBH28Sep08 (SPAdes) (version 2) | ecosystem: Environmental > Aquatic > Freshwater > Lake | place: Crystal Bog... | reverse complement strand
GGAGTTTGTTACTCAGCAGGTGGATTGATCTATGGAATTAAGAAACCCAATATCTCATTTACCTGGTTTGGTTTCCATGAACTCTTTCACGCGCTCACAGCGGCTGCCTTTATCTGTCAATTTGTTGGAGCGGGAATAGTTGTTTTTACTGCACAATAAAAATAAAAATAAATAAATAATTGTGCAATAAAAAAACCCCGTCCAATGGACGGGGTTTTTTACTATAACGATTAACGTACTTCGAGATCATCCAAACGAACTGCTTCGCCTGAACCTTGTGTCTCGAATGGTGTGAAGTCATACTCGTCATAAGCAGCATAAACAGCTGCCTTTGCCTCTTCTGTTGGTTCAACTCGAACGTTGCGATAACGAGCAAGTCCTGTACCAGCAGGAATGAGTTTTCCGATGATGACGTTCTCTTTAAGTCCAAGAAGTGGATCGCTCTTCTCAGAGAGTGCAGCATCTGTAAGAACTTTGGTGGTCTCTTGGAATGATGCAGCCGATAGCCATGATTCAGTTGCAAGTGATGCCTTGGTGATACCCATAAGTTCTGGGCGACCTGATGCAGCCTTGCCACCGCTGGTGACTACGCGACGGTTCTCTGATTCGAAGTATCCGCGCTCTACGAGAGCACCTGGAAGGATCTCGGTATCGCCTGGCTCAAGCACAGTAATGCGCTTCAACATCTGGCGAACGATGATCTCAATGTGCTTATCGTGGATCGATACACCCTGCGAGCGGTATACCTCTTGGATCTCGTTGACCAAGTGAACTTGAGTCTGACGAGGTCCGAGGATACGCAATACCTGCTTTGGATCGATCGCTCCAACAACGAGCTTCTGACCAACAGTTACGCGAGCACCATCTTCGACGAGGAGCTTCTGACGACGAGTGATTGGGTATGCGACTGGTTCTCCGCCATCTTCTGGGGTGACGACAATCTTCTTACCCTTGGCATCTTCGATGAAGCTGATAACGCCAGCTGCTTCTGCGATTGGCGCAACACCCTTAGGGGTACGTGCCTCGAAGAGCTCGACGATACGTGGAAGACCGTGCGTGATGTCATCTCCAGCCACACCACCGGTGTGGAAGGTACGCATTGTGAGCTGTGTTCCAGGCTCACCAATTGACTGCGCTGCGATGATTCCAACTGCTTCGCCGACATCGACAAGCTTGCCTGATGCCATTGAGCGGCCGTAACACATTGCACACTGGCCGACCTTTGAATCACATGTGAGTACTGAGCGGATCTTGACCTCAGCAACGCCAGCTGCAACCAAGAGGTCGATATTGGCATCGCCAAGATCGGTTCCTGCTGGGAGTACAACCTTGCCATTTGATTCAACATCTTCAGCCAAGTTACGGCCAAAGAGCGCTGTCTCAACATGCTCATCGCGAACGAGTTCGCCCTGGGCATTTGTGGCTGCGATCTTGAGTGTGAGTCCACGATCGGTACCGCAATCTTCTTCACGGATGATGACATCTTGTGCAACGTCGCAGAGACGACGGGTCAAGTAACCCGAGTCCGCGGTACGAAGCGCTGTATCAGCAAGACCCTTACGGGCACCGTGCGTTGAAATGAAGTACTCAAGTACTGAGAGGCCTTCACGGAAGTTCGACTTAATTGGGCGAGGAATAATTTCACCCTTTGGGTTCGCTACCAGTCCACGCATACCTGCGATCTGACGGATCTGCATCATGTTTCCACGTGCACCGGAGAAGACCATCATCCATACAGGATTGGTCTTTGGGAAGTTCTCTTCCATCTCCTTACCGACTTCAGCAGTTGCTTGAGTCCAGATCTCGATCAATTCCTGACGACGCTCGTCATCAGTGATCAGACCCTTCTCATACTGGGATTGAACCTTGTCAGCCTTATCTTCGTAGCCGGCGAGGATCTGTGGCTTACGTGCAGGTGTAACAACATCTTCAAGACCGATGGTGATACCTGCGCGAGTAGCCCAGTAGAAACCAAGTGACTTAAGTGCATCGAGTGTCTGTGCAACAACGACCTTTGGGCACTTTTCAGCGAGTGAGTTCACAAGCTTTCCGAGTTCCTTCTTGGTGACGTCGTAGTCGACGAAATCGATCTCTGCTGGAAGGACCTCATTGAAGAGGGCGCGACCGAGAGTTGATTCAAGGACTGATCCTGCTCCGGTGCGAATCTTGATCTTCGCCTGGAGTGAGAGGGTGCCTTGTTCGAATGCCATAAGTGCTTCAGCGACAGAACCGAATGCACGACCTTCGCCAACTTGGTTAGGACGGAGCGAGGTCAAGAAGTAGAGACCAAGGACCATATCCTGAGTTGGAGATGTGATCGGACGACCCGATGCTGGTGAGAGGATGTTGTTGCTCGAAAGCATAAGTACACGAGCTTCTGCTTGTGCTTCTGCTGAAAGAGGCAAGTGAACAGCCATCTGGTCACCATCAAAGTCAGCGTTAAACGCTGTACATACGAGTGGGTGGATCTGAATAGCCTTACCTTCAACCAACTGTGGTTCGAAGGCCTGGATACCCAGACGGTGCAGAGTTGGAGCGCGGTTAAGAAGTACTGGGTGTTCTGCAATAACTTCTTCAAGAACATCCCACACAACTGGACGAGCACGTTCAACCATGCGCTTTGCAGATTTAATGTTCTGAGCGTGGTTGAGATCGACCAAGCGCTTCATGACAAATGGCTTGAAGAGTTCAAGTGCCATCTGCTTTGGAAGTCCGCACTGGTGGAGCTTCAACTGTGGTCCAACAACAATTACTGAACGACCAGAGTAGTCAACGCGCTTTCCGAGCAAGTTCTGACGGAAGCGGCCCTGCTTACCCTTCAACATATCTGAGAGTGACTTCAGTGGACGGTTTCCTGGGCCAGTTACTGGGCGACCACGACGACCGTTATCGAAGAGTGAGTCAACAGCTTCTTGAAGCATGCGCTTCTCGTTGTTGACGATGATCTCTGGTGCACCAAGATCAGCGAGACGCTTCAAACGGTTGTTGCGGTTGATAACGCGGCGATAGAGATCGTTGAGATCTGATGTCGCAAAACGTCCGCCATCCAACTGAACCATTGGGCGAAGATCTGGTGGAATAACAGGGACAGCATCAAGAACCATTGAAGCTGGCTTGTTGCTGGTGTTAAGGAATGAGGAGACGACCTTGAGGCGCTTGATAGCGCGAGTCTTCTTCTGACCCTTACCTGTTTGTGAGAGTTCGTTGAGGAGCTCAAACTCAGCTTGAAGATCAAAGGTCTCAAGGCGAGCCTTGATTGCCGCAGCACCCATTGAACCTTCGAAGTAAACGCCATAACGATCGCGCATCTCGCGGTAGAGGCTCTCATCACCTTCGAGGTCTTGGACCTTGAGGTTCTTGAAGCGAGCCCAGACTGCATCGAGACGATCGAGTTCGCGCTGTGCACGGTCACGAGTTGCCTTGAGCTCACGCTCTGCAGATTCGCGAACCTTGCGCTTTACATCAGCCTTCTCACCGGCAGCTTCGAGCTCAGCAAGATCTGCTTCGAGCTTCTTCTGACGTGAGTCGAGATCTGTATCGCGACGAGTTTCGATCTTCTTCTTATCGTTTGAGAGACGCTTCTCAAGCTGTGGGAGATCTTCTGCGCGAGCTTCAGTATCAACAGATGTGATCATGTAAGCAGCGAAGTAGATGACCTTCTCAAGATCCTTTGGAGCAAGATCAAGGAGGTAACCCAAGCGGCTTGGAACGCCCTTGAAGTACCAGATGTGAGTGACAGGAGCAGCAAGCTCGATATGACCCATGCGCTCACGACGAACCTTGGCGCGTGTTACTTCTACGCCGCAACGTTCGCAGATGATGCCCTTGAATCGAACGCGCTTGTACTTACCGCAATAACATTCCCAGTCACGAGTTGGTCCGAAGATCTTCTCATCGAAGAGTCCGTCCTTCTCTGGCTTGAGTGTGCGGTAGTTAATGGTCTCTGGCTTCTTGACTTCACCAAAAGACCACTCGCGAATATTGTCGGTCGACGCTAGGCCGATACGTAGTTCATCAAAGAAATTAACATCCAACATGGTTGTTTATCCTCACACTTCTTCTACGCTGCTTGGCTCAACTCGTGACAAGTTGATACCTAGCTCTTCGGCGGCACGGAATACTTCTTCGTCGGTATCGCGCATTTCAATTGCGACACCTTCGGATGAGAGAACTTCAACGTTCAAGCAGAGAGATTGCATCTCTTTGACGAGAACCTTGAATGACTCTGGAATACCTGGCTCAGGGATGTTCTCTCCCTTAACGATCGCCTCGTAAACCTTTACGCGGCCAAGGACGTCATCTGACTTGATGGTGAGCAACTCTTGGAGTGTGTATGCAGCTCCATAAGCTTCGAGTGCCCAAACTTCCATCTCACCAAAGCGCTGTCCACCGAACTGGGCTTTTCCGCCAAGTGGTTGCTGAGTGATCATTGAGTAAGGACCAGTTGAACGTGCGTGGATCTTGTCATCTACCAAGTGGTGGAGCTTCAAGATATACATGTAACCAACTGAGATTGGGGCCTTATAAGGCTCACCGGTACGACCATCGAAGAGTTGAGCCTTACCGTTTGCGCCGATCAACTGCATGCCATCCTTGTTAGGAAGTGTTGATCCGAGGAGTCCGATAAGTTCTTCTTCACGAGCACCATCGAAGACAGGTGTTGCTACCTTGCCATTTGGTGCTTGCTCAGCTGCGCCGATTGCACGCAGATTCTCTTGCCATGGCTCATTACCTTCGAGCTTCCAGCCAGCCTTTGCAACCCAACCGAGGTGGAGTTCAAGAACCTGACCGACGTTCATACGACCTGGAACACCAAGTGGATTCAAGACGACATCAACAGGAGTTCCATCTTCGAGGAATGGCATATCTTCTTGAGGAAGAATCTTCGAGATAACACCCTTGTTACCGTGGCGACCAGCGAGCTTGTCACCATCTTGAATCTTGCGCTTCTGGGCAACGTAGACACGAACAACCTGGTTTACACCAGCTGGGAGTTCGTAATCTTCTGAGTCAGCGATCGATACGCCGATGACCTTGCCTGATTCACCGTGTGGAACCTTGAGTGAGGTATCGCGAACTTCGCGAGCCTTCTCACCAAAGATCGCACGGAGCAAGCGCTCTTCAGGGGTAAGTTCGGTCTCTCCCTTTGGAGTTACCTTTCCTACGAGAATATCGCCAGGGACAACATCTGCGCCGACGCGGATAATTCCACGATCGTCGAGATCTGCAAGAACTTCTTCGCTGACATTAGGAATGTCGCGAGTGATCTCCTCAGGTCCAAGCTTGGTATCGCGAGCATCGACTTCGTACTCTTCAATGTGAATCGAAGTAAGGACATCGTCCTGTACGAGACGCTGCGAAAGGATGATCGCATCTTCGTAGTTGTGACCTTCCCATGACATAAATGCCACGAGGAGGTTCTTTCCGAGAGCCATCTCGCCCTTATCGGTTGATGGGCCGTCAGCAATAACCTGACCAGGCTCAACACGATCTCCCTTTGAGACAACAACCTTCATATTGCGGCTGGTGCCCTGGTTTGAGCGGACGAACTTCTCGATGAAGTAATGCTCTGTAGTTCCATCATCATTCATGACGGTGACTTCATCAGCCTGTACGACTGTGACAACACCAGGCTTACGTGCAAGGAGCACATCGCCAGCATCAACAGCAGCACGGAACTCCATACCAGTTCCAACAAATGGAGCTTCAGCACGAAGAAGTGGGACTGCCTGACGCATCATGTTCGAGCCCATCAATGCGCGGTTCGCATCATCGTGCTCGAGGAATGGAATCATCGCTGTTGCAACAGAAACCATCTGACGTGGTGAGACGTCCATGTAATCGACTTCATCAGCCAAGATGTATTCAACTTCGCCACCACGACGACGAACCAATACGCGCTCTTCTGCGAAGTGGTTATCTGATGTCAATGGCGCATTTGCCTGGGCAATGATGTGCTCATCTTCTTCATCAGCGGTGAGGTAATCGATCTGATCGGTGACCTTGCCCTTAACAACCTTGCGATAAGGAGTCTCGATAAAACCAAATGGTGTAACGCGTGCATATGTTGCAAGCGAACCAATAAGACCAATGTTTGGACCTTCTGGAGTTTCGATTGGACACATACGACCGTAGTGCGATGGGTGAACGTCACGGACTTCGAAGCCAGCGCGTTCACGTGAGAGACCTCCAGGTCCAAGTGCAGATAGACGACGCTTATGTGTCATACCTGAAAGTGGGTTGGTCTGATCCATGAACTGTGAGAGCTGTGAAGTTCCGAAGAACTCCTTGATCGATGCAACGACGGGACGGATGTTGATCAAGGTCTGAGGAGTAATTGCCTCAACATCTTGAGTTGTCATACGTTCGCGAACAACGCGCTCCATACGTGAAAGACCGGTACGAACCTGGTTCTGAATAAGCTCACCAACGGTACGGAGACGACGGTTACCGAAGTGATCGATATCGTCCTTCTCTACGCGAACCTGCTTGCCGTATTCGAGAAGCGCATCGCCCTTGTGCAATGAAGCCAAGTATTTAATGGTTCCAACGATATCTTCGATCGTAAGAAGACCCTTGTTGAGATCGAGCTCAAGACCGAGCTTCTTATTAACCTTGAAGCGACCAACCTTTGCAAGGTCATAACGCTTTGGATTGAAGTAAAGATTCTCAATGAGATTCTGTGCAGCTTCCTTGGTTGGTGGCTCGCCTGGACGGAGCTTGCGGTAGATATCAAGGAGCGCTTCATCTTGAGTATTGACGTTATCTTTTTCAAGAGTCTGGCGGATTGATTCATACTCACCGAACTGCTCAAGGATCTGCTCTGAAGTCCAGCCGAGTGCCTTGAGGAATACTGTGACAGATTGCTTACGCTTGCGATCGATACGAACGCCGACGAGATCCTTCTTATCAATTTCAAATTCCAGCCAAGCACCACGGCTTGGGATGATCTTTGATGTGAAGATATCTTTATCTGAAGCCTTCTCGATAGCCTGCTCGAAGTAGACACCAGGTGAGCGAACGATCTGTGAAACAACAACGCGCTCTGTACCGTTGATAACGAAGGTTCCGCGAGGTGTCATCAATGGGAAGTCACCCATGAAGACAGTCTGTGACTTGATTTCGCCGGTCTCGTTATTTGTAAATTCAGCTGTGACGAAGAGTGGCGCGCTGTAAGTCATATCGCGCTCTTTGCACTCTGCAATCGTGTACTTAGCTGGTTCGAAACGGTGGTCGCGGAATGAGAGCGACATCTTTCCTTGGAAATCCTCGATTGGAGAGATCTCTTCAAAGATTTCTTCTAAACCAGATTGTTGTGGGACTTCGCCACGTCCGCTCTTCTCAGCTTCGGCAAGGCGTGCACGCCACAACTCGTTTCCAAGGAGCCAGTCAACGCTGTCGAGCTGTAGCGAGAGCAGGTTTGGAACTTCGAGTGGTTCACGGATCTTTGCGAATGAGGTACGAGCAGGGGCAAACGATTTCGACTTCGCGGCCAATGTTCCTCCAGATATATTAACGAGCACTGTTTTTAAGACACAGCTACCGCCAGGTCTCGACCGCAATATGTCTGAACCCCAGAGGTGGAAAATTGTGAACGCTTAGGGTACCCAGTTGACCCCCAAAATGTCCATTTCGTGTTATACCCCTTCTCCCAGCCGCTCTGGGCCCCATCTCGCCCCGAGAAAGCCAAAACCCCCTGCCCGCCGAAGCGAGAGGGGGCTTTGGGTGGGTTGAACTACTTGATTGAGACCTTTGCGCCAGCAGCTTCGAGAGCAGCCTTTGCCTTGTCGACAGCTTCCTTTGAACCCTTTTCGATGAGGGTTGCAGGAGTTGCATCGACGAGATCCTTTGCTTCCTTGAGACCAAGAGCAGAGTTGATTCCGCGAACTTCCTTGATCACAGCGATCTTCTGTGAACCAGCATCTTCGAGGATGAGTGTGAACTCGTCCTGTGCATCTGCTGCGCCGCCAGCGGCTGCTGCGCCACCTGCTGCTGCAACTGCTACTGGAGCTGCTGCTGTTACATCGAACTCTGTCTCAAATGCCTTGACGAAATCTGAAAGCTCAACAAGGGTCATCTCCTTGAATGCTGCCATCAAATCTTCTGATGAGATCTTTGCCATTTTTATATGTCCTTTTCTTAAATTTATTCAGCTGGGGTTTCGGTAACTTCGGCCACAACCTCAACAGCTGGGCTTTCAAGAACTTCGGTTGCTTCAGTCACAGCTTCAGCTGGAACCTCTGCCACCTCGGTTGATGCAACTGGCTCAGACACAGCAGGTGCTGCTTCAGCGACAACTTCAGCTGGCGCCGCTGGGGCACCTGCCTCTTGCTTAAGACGGAGTGCATCGAAGGTACGTGCGGCCTTAGCCATTGTGCCCTTCATTGCGCCTGCCAACTTAGCCAAGAGAACTTCGCGTGATTCGAGATCAGCGAGCTTCATGATGTCTGCAGTTGTTACGGTCTTACCTTCGAAGATTCCACCCTTGATAACAAGTAGTGGGTTCTCCTTCTGGAAATTCTTGAGACTCTTCGCTGCCTCAACCGCATCACCCTTGATGAATGCAACTGCTGAAGGACCAACGAGAAGATCATCAGAGATCTCTACGCCAGCATTCTTTGCTGCAATCTTCGTAAGAGTGTTCTTTACGACTGAGTACTTGGTATCTGCACCAAGTGAACGACGAAGCGCCTTCATTGAGGTCACGGTCAGACCGCGATACTCGGTGAGGACAGTTGCGCTAGCTGAACGAAAATCTTCGGTCAGTTCGGCAACTGCGGCTTCCTTGTCAGGACGCGCCATTTGCTTCCCTTCTTTAAAAACTCTGAAACGCTTTTGCGCTCCAATCACGTCAATATGCCGCCAGAAATTAAAAAATCCCCGGCGCATAAGTGCGCACGAGGAATAACTCTCATGTGAACCTATGCGGGCTCTCCTTGCGGAGAATTAACGAAAGCTATTTCTAGCTCTCAAGACCTGCAGTCTTTGGTGATGAGAAAAGGGTAGGCCATAAGGCCTACCCTCTCCAAATTGAGCGTGATCGCCCCAGCGTGATTACTGGAGGCTGTTACCGCCATCGCGGGCGATATTTGGATCTACCTGGATTCCAGGTCCCATCGTGGTTGAGATGGTTGCGCTCTTGAGGAAGCGTCCCTTAGCTGATGAAGGCCTTGAGCGGATAACTTCTTCAATCGCTGCGGCGTAGTTCTCAGCGAGCTGCTGCTCTGTGAATGAGACCTTACCGATGATGAAGTGGAGGTTTGAGTTCTTATCAACACGGAACTCGATCTTTCCACCCTTAATATCTGTGACCGCCTTCGCGACATCTGTAGTCACTGTTCCGGTCTTTGGGTTAGGCATCAAACCACGAGGTCCGAGAACCTTTCCAAGGCGACCGACCTTACCCATCAATTCTGGTGTTGAGACAACGGCGTCGTAATCGAGACGGCCCTTGGCGACTTCATCGATCAATTCATCTGCACCGACGATATCGGCGCCAGCTGCACGTGCTTCATCAGCGCGAGCTCCACCAGCAAATACCAAGACGCGAGCAGTCTTACCTGTTCCGTGTGGCAAGTTCACTGTTGAGCGGATCGCCTGATCAGCCTTCTTAGGATCGACACCCAAAGTAAGTGCAACTTCAACAGTCGCGTCGTACTTCGTTACTGATGTCTCTTTCGCAAGCTTTACTGCAGCAGATGGTGAGTAGAGAACCTTCTGATCAACCTTTGCTGCTGCCTCGTTGTACTTCTTACTGCGCTTCATTTCTTCCTCTTTCTGTAGGGGTTGTGGTTAACGGAGCAGCGCGCTCCTCCCACTGGGTGTTACTTTCTTGATTAACCGACGGTGATACCCATTGAACGAGCAGTACCGGCGATGATCAAGCTTGCTGCCTCGAGATCATTTGCATTGAGGTCAGGCATCTTGATCTTTGCGATCTCTTCAACCTGAGCCTTGCTGATATTGGCAACCTTGTTCTTGTGAGGGATCGCTGATCCCTTTTCGATTCCAGCAGCCTTCAAGATAAGACGTGATGCTGGTGGAGTCTTGGTGACAAATGTGAATGAGCGATCTTCGTAGACGGTGATCTCTACTGGGATGATCTGGCCCTTTTGGTTTTCAGTCTCAGCGTTGTATGCCTTGACGAAGTCCATGATGTTGACACCATGCTGACCAAGGGCAGGACCTACCGGTGGAGCAGGTGTTGCTGCGCCAGCCTGGATCTGCAACTTGATGAGAGCTGTGATCTTCTTCTTTGGTGCCATTGTGGTTCTCCTAGATCTTCTGTACTTGGTTAAATGAAAGTTCGACTGGGGTCTCGCGGCCAAAGATAGATACGAGAACCTTGAGTTTTGCCTGCTCTGGCATGATCTCGGAGATCGATGCTGGCAAGGTTGCAAATGGTCCATCCATCACAGTGACAGACTCGCCAATTTCGAAGTCGACAAGCTTGATATCGATCTTGTCGGACTTCTTGACAGGACGTGGAGCCAAGATGTTCTCGACTTCTGCAAGTGTGAGTGGTGATGGGTGGTGAGCATTGCCCACGAAGCCAGTAACACCAGGGGTATTACGGATACATGACCATGACTCATCTGTGAGATCCATACGGACCAAGACATAACCTGGGAAGACATTGCGCTTGATCTGCTTGCGCTGTCCATTCTTAATTTCAGTAACTTCTTCTTCAGGGACTTCCACCTGGAAGATGTAATCCTCCATGTTGAGCGCCTGAATGCGGTTGGCAAGGTTGCCCTTTACCTTCTTCTCGTAACCAGCATATGAGTGAACGACATACCAATCACCAGTTGCAGTTGCGAGTGCGCGACGGAACTCTGCGTTCTCGTCATCTTCTTCGAGCTCTGCCTCTTCTTGCGCAACTTCTTCATCGATTGCAGTTACTGCATCGAGTGAGCCGGCAGCTTCATCAGCAATTACTTCCTCGACAATTGCTTCTGATGCTACTGCTGACTGCGAAGAATCGGCAGCGAGCGCAGCCTCGAAGGCATCGACTGCAGGTGTTGCTGCAGGAACGACTTCTTCAACGACCTCGCTACTGAATGTTGGATTCTCAATGCTCATAGCTATCCGCCTTACCCAAATACCAAGAAGATGACCTTCGTCAGCACCAAATCAAGGAGCGAGACGACGGCGATAATGAAAGC
>Ga0208742_1000678_pt1 | contig 11308 bp, 6 predicted proteins | sample CryBogCBH28Sep08_FD_184601 | JGI IMG/M metagenome (GOLD analysis project Ga0208742, IMG submission 184601) | Freshwater microbial communities from Crystal Bog, Wisconsin, USA - CBH28Sep08 (SPAdes) (version 2) | ecosystem: Environmental > Aquatic > Freshwater > Lake | place: Crystal Bog... | reverse complement strand
TACAAATTTGTACATCACCCGGACTTGCAAACACCTCCTGAAATTTTGGCCCTACAGATTTGGAACCATATGGAAACATACGGATTCGAAACCTACTCAACCAAGACGATGATCAAATGCAGGGCACCAAAAAGACCTTACATACACCCCAACACAAGACAATATGTAGGGTACCACCCACAAACAAAACCCGAATACCATGTGGACCCACAATTCACATTTGGAGGAGACTTAGACGCATTCAGCCTCCGACGAAAATACGAAAACACAAGGTGCAAACTTACATATGTCACATGGTTGAAAAGTGCAAAAATCGACCAAATCATGAAACTAAATAACATCGAAATAGCACTGCCTTCCACATTCTCACTACTGACTAATATTCACATGAGAATATTCTTCATCCAAGAATGGGAGAAAGTGTTTGACCAAATAGGAATGACGTTCGATGAATGGTTTCATGAAAGAGGGCACAAACAAAAACTACCAAAACTCACCCCTGCGGACCACAATGAACTCAGCAGGTACAGAATACCCACATGGCCCAGAATGATGGGAGAAACGCAAAACCTGACAGAAAAAGAATCAACGACTACAAACAACTCATCAGAAGATTCCAAACAGTCAGAAGAGAAAAAGGACACGGTCAAATACGTGGGACTACGCATGACAAGGCCAAAAGAAACAGCAAAGAGTGACAGGGCACACCAATTCATCTGCACACACTCGGACTCAATCCCAAACCTTGATCAAGCATATCACAGATGGATGAAAGAAGAAATTCAACCAGAATTTGAAGATTATGTACGTACCTGGCAAGCACACAGATACACGTCACTGTCTTCCAGCCAAGAAGATTCATTGGCTCAACACATGGAAAACATCAATCTGAGTAGTTCCACACCAATAGAAGCCAACATCCCAAAAGACTTTAAAAGCCAAAATAAAAACACATACCACAGCTGTTTTGGTTCAGCAGCAATACACCAGCCAGCTTCGTCACAAGACTTCTTTGACAACATAATGCACATACAAGGAAATTACAAGTTGTCACCAAACGTGAAATCAAACCTCATGGAAATCAGTCCATACGATTTCAAACATGATGGCAAGTTTTCACACATCTTCATACCAAAATACGTATATGTCCCCAGAGAAATTTTCACCTACTTAGGCATATACCCAGCCAAAAACACACCCACATACCATCTCGTGTGGCAAACATGCTATGGAGCTCGAAGAGAAGCAGACAGATGGCTAACAACAGCTGATCATAGAGATTCAGTTTCACATTGGAACGACATCTTGCTGAATGTGCATGGCACAAACAACATGAACCTTAGCTCGATAGATGCAGTTCAAGTACATGCAGCCCACAAACACATGGCACGCATGATACACACAGAAAAAGAACCACAAGCATGGTATGACACATTTATCAGACCAACAGAAATCATTTTTGCACAGAAAACAATCATGAATGATAAATTAGTCAAAGCATTCAAATGCCAACAACATGCTAATGAATTCTTTCAACTGGTCCTACATCTAACTGACATCCCTCAACACTCACCACTCAAAGCCAAAGAGTGCATCGAGGAAATGTCAAAAATCAGGCACTTATCAGCAATTGCATTGGTACAACTAAACGAAAAAGATGCACCAGTAAGTACCACAGCTAAAGTACACCTTGCCAGCTCACCTACAAGAGCATGGGACCCAATATGTGAAACTGACATCGCACAAAACCAAGACTCATCAGGAAGAGGATCATCATCATCTCTATCAGACAACAATTCAGATGTCACGCAATCATTCATCGAAGCAAGAATAGAAGAATGCAAACTAGAGATGCAACAATTTCACACCCTAAAAGGAAAAGCCGAACAACTACTAAAAGAAGTAGACAGGGGATACAGACCAACATTCCTGGAGATGCAAGGGAAACCCAAACAAACCTCAAGAGGAGAAAGAGAAAAACAATACTATCACAACAAAATTACATATCTTCATTGGAAGATACAAGAACTGACAGAAGAATCAGATCTACTACAAACACAAAAAGAACTCTTCCAAAACGCACACAAACATGTGGCAGAGCTATCGCAAAACGAAAGACATAAAGTCATAGTAGATCTACAAAACAAACTCCTGCAATTGGAAAAAGATGAAAGGAGAGCAAGCCTTCTCTTATTGGACATACCTGATACGGAAGAAAATTCGTCACAACGCATCCAATGTACTCACAACATTCGCATCATACAAATAAAGATTAAGAAGCTGGAAGATTATCTAACAACTGCAAAAAGAATGCAATACGCACAGCAAGATGACGTAGCACAAACAGAGAAAGAAAAACCGTACTACGATGCAACTAAGTATCCGGATCCAATCTACCACAGACAGATGAGAGAAGTCAAGCCATTCCAGGAGAAAAATCTTCCTATACAGGAAGAAAAGAGAAAAATTCAACCCACAGGGTACATATCAAAAGCAGATGAGAAAGCACACTACCGGTACATGAACAGAAAACAGCTGGTAACACAATACCAAAACAAACAAAAACAGAAGAATGTCAAAGACGTACCTGTAGAGGCCAAACCACCAGAATGGGTCAACCTACCGCTTTCAGCCGAAGAATATGTAAAAAACTACCCTATGGTCATATCAGATGACCCAAAGACAACAGCAGATCTGCTATACCGGAAATTCAATGCAGATGGAATCAACGACTACCGCCAAATCGAGTTGAATACTGGTTACGATAAACAACAAGAGGTCATCATCATGACAGAAATCACAGCCACAGAAAGTGACTGGGATACAGTCCAAATGACAGTACAAATCCCAATGACAATGGCGAAAGAATTTCTAGTAAGATTGCAATACGCAAGCCGATGCAAACTGGGGCCATTCTCAAAAGATGTCTCTGCACTAAAAGCCTCACTGTACTCAACAACCCTAGAAAAATCAAGAACTCATCTACAAATCAGGATTCTTAATGACAGAGGCCCCCAAGGAAACGAAAGAATGGTCTACATCATCAGGAGATACGCTACAACCAGCGAAACCGAACACATCACATTACCCTGGATGCAACTACCCAGATTGGTGATAAACCTGGAATCACTGATCAACGAATACGAGTACACACCAGGAGACATCCAAAACAGCTGACTAGTGAGATCCAAACCAGAAGAATTGAGGACATGGCTCACCAACAAAAGAAAAGACGCCATGGCCTCACTCAACGAAGATGATCTCTTCTGGCTACACATTCACCAACTAAACAACGACCTCCAGAAGAGAGGACAACAAAGAAAAATGATGCCAAATCTAGGGTTCCTACAAAAGACGACACCAGGCAAATACCCCCAATTAGAAAGAGCACTGCATGACAGAATCATCGACTTCATACAAGCTCTGGCATCACCAACCGCACACCCACACCATTGGCAAAACAGGGCACATTACATCAGGTTCCTACTCAACCATTATGAAGATCTACACCAAATCTTGATCACAACATACCAAAAGGAACCAGATCAAAATAAAGCCTTCCAAACAGCCTGGGACACATATGTCCTCGAGATTTGTAGCCACTACGAGATGGCAATCTTGGAAAAGATCCCAAGCAATTACCCGGCATGCCAAGCCGAAGATGTTTGTAATCTATGCGAATTACAATGGGAAAATACACCCAATACAATGAGCATGCGGAAAAAGTGCGCATGTTGTGAAATGACAGCATCAGAAAAACTCATACCTGAGCTGTCCTTTTTTATTCCATTAACGCCAAACGGCACACAAGATGAGCTCCACAACCAACACTTGTGGAGTTACACATCGAATTTATCAAATATGCAATCATGTCTAGATCCTAACATCTAAGTAGATTGAAAAATCTACAAAACGAAAAAAAAGGAACACTGGCCCTTAGCGCGAATTGACGCGAGGGCCTATGAAAACTCACAGTAACAGTTCCACTAGTCCTTCCCTAAGGCACTAGGACCTGAAAAAGTCACAGTATCAGCTCCACCCGTCCTTCCCACGGGCTAAAGGAGTTCAGAAAGTCACAGTATCAGTCTGAATAATTCTTCACAGAGGAATTAAAACACTGGCTCGAAGAAGTTAGAGCCAGTGAACAAAATCACGTCGAGTCCTTGACCAGGAAAAAGGTTAAGAGATCAGGAAGATCTCTCTCACTCTCTCAAGAGAGTCGCTCAAAAGGGCGAAACAAATTCACCATGACTACCCGAGTGGGAAAAGCTCCACAGTATTTACCATTTTTGTTTAGCGAAAAAGCTAAAAACAACAGTACATTGAGAACGAAAACCTTTGTACGAAATTCGGAACGAAACCGTTCAGTGTTACAGTAGCGAACCAGTTTACAGTCCAAGAGAAACTGATTTGTTTTATTTTTGTTTACCATAAAGAACATTACATCTATGATTTTTTTTCAATAAGAAAGCTTTACCAAAAGTTAATTTTTATATCATTAAAAAGTCTGGACTCGTCCAACGAAAAGAACGAGTAGAGACACCGGAAGCGGAAAAACAGTCTAATCAGTCTGGATTCGTTGAAAACAGATAACGAATATAGACACCGGAAGCGGAAGACAAAGCCAAAATAAGTACCCGACAGAATTAGTCTGGACTCGTTAAGACAAATAACGAGTATAGACACCGGAAGCGGAAGACAACGTCAAAATCAGTCTGGACTCGTCCAACGAAAACAACGAGTATAGACACCGGAGGCGGATATACAAACATTTCGAAAAAAAATCTGAACAACAACAACAAAAATAACCCACAACAAAGAACGGCCCAACAACTTTCGAGAACACCGTCAATAAAATCCGACGGTGTTCACCGAATCACCAGAAAAAATATCGGTATCAAACTGCTTTCGAAACTTCCCTTCGTCAGCAGCCAGGACAACAACAGTCCGAAGTGCCAGCCTTCAATCATAAGAACAATCGAAATTTATCCACGTACATAAAAGGTCAAAAGGTCAACAACAAGTTTTACAAACCTAGGCAGTCCTTAAATGGTCCCCATCCGGGGGTCTGCATTGCACGTAGGGCAGTCCCTTGTGGTCATTGAGATACTGCGAGTAGATGGGGCCTAGGAACGGTGTTCTTGACATGCGCTATATGACTCCTTACATGACGCGAGTGAGCAGGTGCCCCTCAGTGAACTATGGTGTAAAAACCGGGAGTGACAAACACTTGAGAAGAGGTATCGCTTGTAACCTAAGGGAGTGATCTGGCTACCCTGTATTGGTCCACTCCGGATAGAATCTGACGCTCACCTGTAACAATGGATCCCATCGCCTGACGGGGGCCGAGGCTTCTGAGTGTGGTCCCAGTTACTGCATATCAGGGATGGACCGGAAGTGACAAGCAATCGGGAGAGCAGAAGTACGCCACAATACAATAGGGGTAGAGTTACCGCCACATACCTGAACTGCCGGAAGCGGAGGGCCTTGATACGACAACACAGGTATCGAGACTTGCGACCCACCTTGAAAGAGGGGTTTAAAACATTTCGACGGTGGTTGAAATGCGCCTAGGGAAGAAGAAAGAGGATACAGCTGTTGGCATCGACATGAAAGACTGATCATCAATCATTGTTCGACGACTGTGTTATTCGAAGACAGCAATGACCTCAATCCGAAACCCGAAGGTGACCTCCCGTGAGAGACTGGATACGCCACAGGCTGTCCCAAACAGTAGCGACCCGACCCCAACTGAGAAGAAAAATTTCGACGACGCGAATGATAGGAGACTCGACATTTCTACAGCACAAGAAAACGTAAAAATCTCAAATTTTTAATTTTCCACAATTTTACAGTTGTTGTATTGTCAATTTTCGCCTACAACAAGAAAACCAAGGTCACATCCTTCGACACTCTCCAACTTTCACAGAAGTAGATGTCACCACACCAATTTGGCAACAAACGGACGTCAAAAATTCAACAACTTCACAACAATTTTGACCCACCAAAAACAATTCTTGAAATCAACACTGCTTTGACAGGCCGACAAAGCAGACAACACCAAAGATGAGGCAAGAAAGTAAGGGACAAACAAAGTTAGTGATCAGCTGCAATCAGTCAAAAGCAGCCTCACTACAACAACAACTTCAGAAGTAAGAATAGTCAGGTGCGAAAACACTCCAACAAGCATCGACATATCAACAAAAGGGGTTGTCGAAAAGTAAATTGATCAATTTACTGTCCCAAACCAACTTGCCCAAACAAGCACTTTCAGCGATTTCACATAATCGTTTTCAAAATTTCCGCACAAACAGTTTACATTGGTAAAGATCGCGAACAGCCAATGCAAACTTCAAGCCACTAAACTGACTTCAATTCTTTGAAGTAAGACCTTAGGGGCAAAAATCGATGAATTACAGCAGAGAAATCTGTTTTTAAGCGGAGAAGATCCGTTCAAAAAGCAGAACAAAAACTGTTTGCAGAAATGTAATCTAAATAACATCATAGAAATACACAAAGCAGTACAGAAAATGTGCACAAACAAGCGCACAAAAACATCAAACAATGCTGTTCCTTGAAAAATAGGTTGGAAAATTAGCTTAAGGTTTTCCGTAAAATCTTTTAGAGCAAGTTCGACGATGGCCGGGCTCCCGCTTTGTATCTCGCTTTTAAGCACAAAAGAAGCTGAAAAACTGGAGATTACAAGCCCTCACTGGTCATACCAAAAGGTCCTCTAGACACACAGAGATGTCCCCTTCGATGACGACATCTCCCTTCGTTTGGCACAAATTCACGGTTCATTTTGTAAAAGCGCACAAAATGTAACAGGATGCAGTTACACTTCGTGAAACCTTTGTAATAGCATGTTTAAATTTACTAAACATGTTATAATAACTGGTTTTTCACAGGATCTTTCGATTCGGAAGACCGACACCTCTCAAATCACCATCACAACACACACGTGGACCGACTACGAGACCGGGACCAAGATGGAGACGTTGCTCTTCCAAAAGGACAAAGATGGCAACTACGAGTGCAGTATCTGTGGAGCAAAACCTGGAGAATTGGGCCATTGAACGTACAAGGACAAGAACAATATTTGTAATATCACAAGTAATATTTTCTTTATTTTTATAATTCTCTTCGTATTTAAATTTTCTTCAAAATGTCCAACTTTCTTTAAAAAGTGGCTTTACATATTGCGAAAAATGACGCATGTCATCTTTGGCAATATGAGGACATTTGACAATCAACTTTCCTCATTTAAAGTTGGGACTTTCCAACTATATCATTGAGTAAAATCCCCCGCGCCCGTGCTTCTCTCAATGCCACCGCAACTTTAAATGAACAAATCTTTTAATTCTTCTCCATAATTGTAAATACAACTCCAACTTTCTTACTTTTACGGTTATCATTTTATTATCCTACGAAGAATTATAAAAATACGCAATCATAAAATTTCCATAGTTTATTCAACACATATTGCTACCTCAAATTTCCTTTCAAATTCACATTTTTAGCAAATTTTTAATTTTAATGGTCAAGTATGACGAAAACAACATAACGCAAATTTTATCCTAATAATCTTTATTTTTCATATTAGCAAACACAAACAATTCAATTGAACATATTCACAAATTACGAATATTTCACACTTTCAAAATTAAAAACCACCCCCAACGAAATAGCAATAATATTTCACATTCAAATTATAATAATTGTTTTAACGTCACCTGTACAAATATTTTGTAACATTCAAAAAAAAATATGACAAAAGACAATTTTCCATCATCCAAAAATTACGAAAATGAAAAAGCCACCATCACAACAAAAAGTCCTGATTTCCGCAATTCTTCACAATTTTATGGCTTTAATTTCAATAATAATTTTAATTTTCACTTTAATTTTCCAAAAAGTTCTGTCTTATTCAAAATAAACAGCACTAGCAAAGTAATTTTACAATTAGTAATTCATTACCCACATTGGGAATATTACTATTCTTTTCTTTGGAAACGTACCTACAATGAAATTGTGGGCGCTAATCCAAACACTCATTTTCGAAAATGTTCAAATTGAACACAATTGTAAAATATTGCTTGAATTTTGGACTAATTTTTGGATGCAACAACAACACATACGAATCCTTTAACCTAAAGTCTAATACAATTTGATAAGGACAAATTGTACCCCTAAAACATAGACAATCTTAAAATACCCAATGACTTTCATTCTTTAAAATCCCCTAAAGTACACTTGAAGTAACCCAACAAGTGCACTTTTTGTATCAACTATATTAGTTACGATAAAGGGTTATCACACACGATAACCCCAAGTCTATCAAAGAGTTACCCTACTTCGCTTCCGACGATCTCGGAAGAAAATACTGGGTTCCTCTTTTGCCGGGCTGCTGAGGATATGACAATATTATAGACCAAATAAGCCCTAATTAGGTCTTATTCGGTCGAACATATTATCATCCTCATAGTAACTAACTTATAGTTATTATTATTAGGCTAGGGTTATGAGGGATCGTAAACGAGACCACAGACTAGCCTAGAGTTGCTCGAGAGAATTGAAAGAAGAAACACGTGTTTTGAGATCGTCCGAAACATTTGTTTAAGAATATTTCGCTTGAAATAAAAGTGAACATTTCGTGAATACAAAACGTCTTCTGTGTTTCATTTCGGTTAGCAAACTATATGTTATATTGCCGGGCAGTCCTACAGCCTCCATTGAACGGCCTCATATGAGTTTGAACCTCAACTAGAGTTTCACAGCCTCAGCATGGCGACCACTAAGTGATGAAGAACCACCGGATAATTATAGAAAAGCTTGAAAAAGTTAAGACATCAAGAGTCTTCCTATAATTATGACCGCCGGAAATCAGGCTGACCTCAATAACATATTCTGCGAATATGATGAAGAGTTAGTATGGGCAAATATTCTGCCATACTTAACAAGTAATCAAACAACTGAAGAAACAAAGGCCGAAGAAAAACAACAAGAGCCTACAAAAGACGAAAGTGAGAAAGAAGAGACAAAGGACCCAGAGGACATACAACCTCAGGGTACACAAAGCAGTCCAATAACAACCCATGTTGCCATACAAACGGCATCCCAAATCAACCAAGTCACAGGGGCAGACGCCAATGTGGACAACATCTTTCCGAGAGCACTAAGTAAAACAGTGTTTAAATTCAAACCCGGATGTAACCTCCACTACCTACAAGTGATCTGGGGACAGCTTGACCAACTTTGCCTCAGAAGACAACGACTTATCCGCTTGATGGCACTGGTTAACATACTTAATCAAACAGCCGCAGATACACAGTTGCTTCAAAAAGCCTTTTCACGGTTTAGAACAGTTAACAGGGACCTTAACCAGATTCTGGGAAAAATAATCAAAGAAAGAAAAGATCACACAACCCGAATGGAAAGGTACCTGAACAGCCTGAATAAGGTTACCATGTCATAAAAACATGAGTCGTATCCGACAAAGAATTAATCAGTTTGATATTGAATTAACCATTTACCCTGAAATCAAACAACAAATTCTTGATCTAACGGATACGATTTTAACAATAATTGAAAATTCCGAAGAAGATAAAGCTTATTTACATGAGTTATTACATCAACTAACCATTACATACAACATTTTACAAATAACGACCACAGACGCAGAAAAGTACGAAAAATCGGAAACACAATCCGAATAAATCGAGCCGCCTTGGTAACGACAACAACAAGCCAAGCCAGGTTAATTGTTTAACGACTTTTCTGCATAACGACATTTTTAAGCGCGTTTTCGATTGTCCCAAAAAGATAAGACGCAATTTCGGATGGTCCGATAGAAATTCCAAAAACAACGAAAGCTGATTGGTCCAACGAAACAAACAAGGTCATAAAAAGTGTCCCCAAAAAGCCATAAAATAGGAGAGAGTCTAATCCTATTGGTTATCGCAAAATCCAATCCATACTGGATTAAAGCGGTTGCCGGGCTCGAAAAGAGACGCTAAAACGAAGAACACGTTAACCTGTTTGAAATATTCTCAAGGGACCTGAACGCGCGTGAGAAACGAAAAAAAAGTGGGGCGTTGAAAAATGAACTATATTATACCAACCCTTGCACTAATCTTGGCTATAATAACAATTCACATAATCTACATCCAAATCGAAAACAACCAACATAAAATTCGACTTCAAAAATACAATGCAAAAACAGAAAACCAATTTCATCAAATAGCATCACAACTGAATGAAATCAGAAATAAAATGATATTGAGAAAATAATCAAAAAAAAATGACTACGTCGACGAAAATTAAACGCCCCCAAAGACGCAAAAGAGACACACGCATGTTGCAATTAAACATGTGGACCAGGTTCAGAAACTACCTGTTCATAAGTGACCAAACGGGCCGGCCACCGGCCGAGGATGCAAAGAGACGCGCAAAAATTAGGGAGAGGAAAAATCACCTGAAAAAATTCCCACAATTTTTGGCATTATTCCCCAAACTTTTGAGCCAACAAGTTGACTTCAAAATGTCATCGGAAAAATTCCCAAGACCTTCAACATCCCAGAGACCTTCGGTGTCACAACCCGGATCGGCCACTAACTCAAGACCGCCATCCCGCCCACCATCAAGAGGAACAATGTCAACACCGGGTTTACCAAAAACGCCAGACACACCTCGGAAAATAAATAGGGCCACTTCAACGCCACCATCACCTTCAACATCAGAACCAACGCCGGAAGACTTATACGAAATGCAGAATGCGGACACCCAACCTTTCTCGGATTCCGACGACGATTACCTTGAGATATCCAGACAGATGGAGCAAATGGAAGAAGCCGAGGTAAATATCAAGTCTGATGAATTACATTCATTTGTAGGGGCGGACGTGTCAATCACCCTATTCGGGGACCCAAGGGACAAGCCATCAATCCAAGGGAGAGTCCAAAAGGTTAGAGACAACCAAATGACGCTTGCTCCAGCCTGCATTGATGGCAGAGTAACCCAAGAAAGCACAATAAGTGTTCGAAACATTGAAAAATGCGCTTCGGTACCTGAAAAATGGGACCAGAGTGATCGAGGGCCGACCCTGTATACAGCTTCTCAGCTTGCACAGGAGGTACAAGAACCTTGGGCCAAAGAAGAAAAACAAGACAATAGCCTGAAAAGGTTAGGGCAATGGTACCCTGAAAGCGCGACAAAAGCGTTCAAAGAAAAAGAAGAAAGAAATGCAGAAAATGCGTTAAAAAGGCATAAAATCATTCAATTGGAAAATCTTTCCCAAGAAAATGAAATG
>Ga0208742_1000676_pt1 | contig 11316 bp, 9 predicted proteins | sample CryBogCBH28Sep08_FD_184601 | JGI IMG/M metagenome (GOLD analysis project Ga0208742, IMG submission 184601) | Freshwater microbial communities from Crystal Bog, Wisconsin, USA - CBH28Sep08 (SPAdes) (version 2) | ecosystem: Environmental > Aquatic > Freshwater > Lake | place: Crystal Bog... | reverse complement strand
ATAACTTGCAAGTATTCCGATGCCGCCTGTTGGCGTGTAGTAGTATCGCTGGCAGAGGGCTAACTCGCCTTGGAGTGTGTTGCTGGCGGTGGTGAATGGAGTGGCTACTGAGCCAGCCTCAAGTTGAACGCCCCAAATATCAAGGGTAAATGTTGCATTTTTAGGATAGGAAAAATCAATTTCAATAAATGAACCAGCGCCTATGGTTTTTCCTGCAACGCTTGGAATTGCAATTTGTGTTGTATATCTTGCCCAAGAAGTTGAAAGAGTAAAAGTTGTTCCAGTTGGATACACAGTTGAAGAACCACCAGAACCAAAGTTCTGACCAAATCCAACATAAAATGAGATAGCAGAATCGGCTTTAGCCCAAAACGATACGGTTACTGTTTGACCTGCAAAAATTCTAACATCTTCAATGCGCTGAGTTATGTTTGCATAGGTCTGTCCAGAACCAGCAACAGTTGTTGCCAAGCGGAAAAAGTATGCGCTTTCATAACCTGCAACTGGTGCTGAGCCTGGGGTAAAGGTTTGCTGGCTAACTGTACGAGTTGCACCTGAACCATCGTAATTTACAAACCAACGGTCTGCGGTATAGATATTTCCACCATTTAGTGAGAACGAAGTTCCGCGTTGCCAAATGTTGAAATCACCATTGATAATCTTGTTCTTACCAGCCAAGAACGGAGCTACTACGCCACCGCTTGACTGCTCTACCGTACTTGTAAGTTGTGCGCGACTCATTATTCACCTGCCTGTGGGATAGAAGAGTTGGATGGGAGTGTGCTATTTGCTTGCATAGCATCGTAGGTAGCCTTGGTCATTGAGGTAAATGAGCCGTCATTGTGGGCAATAATGGCAAAAGTTGTAATTGAGCCATCTTTATTTTCAAGGTCTAGGTAAGTAACTGTATCCATTATAACTCCGCACTAAATCCAAGGTAATTACCTGTGTTGGAAGTTCCAAATAAAAAGTATGGGCGATATTGAGTAAATCCGCTTGACTGAGAAGCAGTCATGTTCATTATGGTATTTGTGCTGCCACCACCTGACATTGTAAGCCCAGTCAAAAGCCCTGCGCTATTTACTTCATCACCACATTGAAGTTGGTTGTAATCCATAGAAGTTGGAACAATTCGCATTGGTACGGGTGCAATAGTTCGCAAATTTACTTGAGTGCTGCTGGTAGCAACTCCCCAAGCATATTCAGCATAAGCAACGCCTGATGAACTGCGCCAGTAGTACCTCTGACAAGCGGCTAACTCCCCCTGAAGTGTGCCACCAGCGCGGGAGAAGGCAGTTGCGACTGAGCCTAGTTCTAGTTGGATACCAGTTGCGTTCATATATTGTCCAGTCGTAAATGAACCTGAATAAATATACGCACGAATTGTCTTTGCATTTGAAGGAACTGCGAAAGTTGCCGAGTATGGCTTGGATGGCATTGAAGTTGTAGTGGAAAAAGTTTGGCTTCCAATAACAGTCCAACTTCCTGTTACCGCGTTATCTACTGAAGTTGAGTAATCTAATTCAATAGTTACGCTATTGGCAACAGAAGTAGAAATAAAAGCAGACAAAGTAACATTTTGACCAGCCAGCAGTTGAGCATTTGCCGTTTCAACAACTTGAGTCAAAACAACAATACCTGATGAAGCAGGACTGAGTTTGCTTGAATATCTAAATTGTGTTGGAACATTTGTTGAGTCTTGAGAATAGGTTGCTCCAGAGCCAGCATTTGTTACAAAATACCAACGGTCTGTGGTGCAGTATCCACCTGCGGTTGAAGTCGTACCGCGTTGCCAAATATCCATTCCGCCGTTGATAAGGAAGTTCTTTCCAGCCGCTACGGAAGGCCCTGCCCAAGCAACACCTGTGCTGGCAGAAGAGTTTGCAACGAGTGTGCTGCCATCGGCTCCCACCGGAAGGTTTGTAACCGAACCAGATCCTGTACCGACCACGAGGTCAGCCTTAGCTGTCACGGTAGCTATTGGGATGGCGTTAGCTACGGCAAAGTTGTTTGGAGAAGCTACGACGGCTGAATCTCCGGCCACCAAAGCTGTTAAACCGGTGATAGAAGTGCCCGTAGAAGCCGTGTAATCGGTTCCTCGGACCAATCGAACGCCGTTTATGTATACTTCTTCGGCTCCGACCGTGTAGGTCAAGCTGGTCGAGAAGGAATCTGTACCAGAAAGGCTGGTTTCTCCACCTGAAGCGGTATAACGCCAGGTCTGAACGCTTACAGTTCCGGAAGGTCCAGTAGCACCAGTCGCGCCGGTTGCACCAGTAGGTCCAGTAGCTCCGACCGGTCCAGTAGCTCCGACGGGTCCAGTAGCACCAGTGGCACCAACTGCTCCATTCGAGCCAGTAGCTCCGGTTCCACCTGTTCCACCGGTTCCGCCTTGTGGTCCAGTAGCACCCGTTGGTCCGGTTGGACCAGTAGCTCCAACTGCACCGTTTGAGCCAGCGGCTCCGGTTCCACCAGTGCCTCCAGTGCCTCCAGTTACGCCTGTTGGACCAGTAGGTCCTGTCGCGCCTGTTGCACCAACTGCACCATTAGAACCAGCAGCACCAGTTCCTCCGGTACCTCCGTTTGCACCTGTAACACCAGTTGGACCAGTAGGTCCGGTAGCTCCTGTCGCACCGACAGCGCCATTCGATCCGGCAGCTCCTGCGGCACCGGTTCCACCGGTACCACCAGTTCCACCTTGAGGTCCAGTTGGACCTGTAACACCAGTCGGTCCGGTTGCGCCAGTTGCGCCGACCGATCCGTTTGTTCCGTTAGCTCCCGCGGGACCAGTAACACCAGTTGCACCAGTTGGACCAACAGGACCAGTGGCTCCGACAGGACCTGTAGCTCCAGTTGCACCAACGGCACCGGCAGCACCAGTTCCTCCAATTGCTCCAGTGGCTCCTGTAGCTCCAGTGGCTCCAACAGGACCTGTAGCGCCGGTGGCACCTGGTGAGCCAGTTGGACCAACGCCGCCAGTTTGAGCGAAAGTGATTGAGTCAGTTCCGATGATGATGTAGCCGTTGGTTCCAGTTCCGACGTTATTCTGAATCCAGTTTGTGCCAGATTGAGTTAAACCTGAAACGACATAGAGATAGTCGCCGTATTCAACTTCGCCAGCAATGGAATTGTTGTAATCGGTTGTACGAGTCAAAATGTATGGACGACCCGCAGGGTTGTTCTTTCCTGCATCGGTAACAATATAAATACCGTTTTGTGTTGCAGTGGTCTGGTTTTTAACTAAAACACGATCATTTACCGCAACGTTTACGCCGTCAATTGTTGCAATTCCGTTTGATGAACCAGTAAGTGTTGCACCAATTCCATAGCCACCGCCCGCATCGGCAGATCCAGCGGTATAAGTAGCAGAAAGATTTGCAGTTGTACCAACGCGAGCAGAAGCGTGAGCGTTATTTGATGCTAATGGACCGGTGGCTCCGGTTGCACCTGTTGGACCGGTAGCTCCGGTAGCACCAGTGGCTCCAGTCGCTCCGGAAACGCCGTTTGATCCGGCAGGACCTGTGGCTCCAGTCGCTCCGGTTGGACCAGTCTGCCCGATTGGACCGGTTGCTCCAGTTTGACCAATACCTGTGGCTCCGGTTGATCCGGTAGCACCTGTTGGACCAGTGGCTCCGATTGGACCTGTAGGTCCAGTTGCTCCTGTTGCACCTTGAGGTCCTGTAGCTCCAACTGGACCTGTAGCACCAATTCCACCAGTAGCACCAATTCCACCAGTAGCACCAATTCCACCAGTAGCACCGGTTCCGCCGGTTGCACCCGTGCCACCAGTTCCTCCAGTGCCGCCGGTTCCTCCGGTAGCACCGACTGGACCTGTTGGTCCTGTAGGTCCTGTAGCTCCAGGGGTTAATGAGATTGTTGCAATTGTTGTATCAACTGCATCTAAACGAGCTCTGACGCTTGCCTTTGTTCCCTTAGGGAGTACTCCCAGCTCAGTTTCGATAGCATGAATCGCATCATTTGCGTTAGCATGCTGAGTGTGATGGGGAACCGTTGCGGAGTCAAGGGTATCCGTTGCCTGTGGATCGACAAATGAATCGATGCCGTTAGGATACGAAGATGTCACATTGACTCCTTAGTGTTAGGGGCGACAGAGCAGTCACGCCAGGGGTTAACGTCTTACTCTGTCGCTTTATTCTTGATCGCGTAATCGCGAAATGGTGTGTGGTGTCTTTCATCTAGCCAAAAGTCTTTTTTATGAGCCAAAATAGCGCCAGTATGCACATGAAGCGGTATTCCAAGCGAAGCTAAACGCTTTGAGAACAACAAATCTTCACCAAACCAGCGTCCGCCAATCGGACCATCCATAAACCAAGCCCAGTCTTTACCCTGGTTTTCTGTTGTCTTAGATTGTATCTCAAGCAACACGTTTCTATGGATAAGAAGGCAACCAGTGCCTGTGGCATCAACTTTAATTACTTCGTTAATTGGATAATCATCAATGTTGACAAGTCCTCGACCTGGAATCTCATTATAGATTGTTGGTACTGGTCGAAGCATATCTTCATCATCAAAAAATGCCGCAAATACAAGCGCCGACATTACCGGACGCTTATCAACGTCTGCTGCTGCAATAAGTTTATCAAAGTTTTCAAGTGTCATTCGCTCATCAGCGTCCATCATCAGTAACCATGGAGCATCTGTTTGCTCAAGATAGTTTTTAATGAGCAGATTTCGTGAGCGAGTAATCAGTCCAGAATTGGAAACCTGGACATAAGAGTCAAAACGGTCAAATCTTTGACGTGCAATATGAATCAAGTCAATGGCTAATTGAGCGTTAATCTTGCCATCGTTAATAGTTGCAATGCAAACTTTATCTTTTAGTTTCATTCCCAAGCACCCCTAGTCTCGCGAATGTGTTCGATTGCTGCAGTTTCAGCCTCGAACATCCCTTCTTCGTGCTCTTTAATCAAATCATCAAGAGCTTTTAGTCCTTTATTTGTAACCAATTCTCTTGCGGCTTGTAAACCTTCAAGAAATATAGCTTTCCCCATAATTTCCCCTTAATTATTGCGCCGAGGCGCTGACTCTACCAAAAATGATAGAGCCAGCGTCGCGACTAAGGCTACTAGAAGCCTGAAGGTGCAACTGCACCAGTTCCGCTGACTGTTGTAACAGCCTTTGCGAAGCGGTGTGCGAGTGCTGCGTATCCGTAAACCTGGAAGCGGACGGTGAGGTTCGCTGAGAGGACGTCAGGAAGTACGCGTGTCTTAACACCAGACTCGAAGAGGTAAGAATCTGAGAACTTACCGATGAGAACTGGAGCTTGGTTTGTTGATGAACCGTAGTTGAGAGGCATTGTTGCGTCAACATAAACTGGTACACCGTGGATTGTTCCAACGAGACCCTTAGAAGCACCAGGAGCGTCAACAACACCAGAAGCGTTGAATGGACCTGCAGCCTTAGGAACAATGAGTGGACGTGAAGCAGAGTCAGTCTGAGATGACAACCAGTACCAAGTACTTGGAGCCATAACGATTGCCTCTACGTCACGGTAACGGTTACGAACTACTTGGCTGATACCAGCAGCGAAAGCCTTGAGGCCGCCGACAGCTGTTGGTGTTGTTTCAGTCCATGATGTTGGGATACCGTTTGTTGTGTCTGCACCAAGGTTGATGAAGCCACGAAGTGTGCCTGATGTGCCGTCGCCGTTTCCGAGGACTGCTGTGTTGAGCTGGAGAGCATAGTCAGCCATGAGATCGCCGAAGACCATACGGTCGAGGCCACCTGAAAGTGGAGACATCTCAACGAGCTGAATCGAAACGTTCTCGTAACCAGAGATTGTGCGTACTGGTGCGTTAACGGTCGATGTAACCATGTCGCGGATTGTTGTCGCAGCATTGTCTGGGTTCTGGAACGCTGTCTTAGAACCGAGGGTAATTGCTGGAATGTTGATGGAATCTGTTCCCATTGGAAGAGCCATCTTTGTAGCCAAGTCAGCTGTTACACGAGCCGCACGAGCGAACTCTGCGTATTCGTTGATGAGCCAGATTGGTGGTACGAAATCTCCACCGGTACCGTTTGTGAGACCGATGTCACGAGTTTCGACTGCAACTTCTTGAGCGTGGCGGTTTAGGCGATCCCAAGCTTCTGGTTGGTTACGTAGCTGAGCACCGATCATGTCACGAACGAAAGAGTTTTCGCTGTGCTTGTCGTATGTCATTGCTTCGCGAGTTACAACGGCGCCGCCGAAGACAGCAACCTTTGATTCCTTGCGTGATTCTGCGATTGCAGCAGAGCGAGCTTCTACAGCTTCCTGCTTTGCAATGCGCTCATCAAGTGAAGCAACCTCATCTTGCTTTGCTTCAGCTGATGCGAGAGCTTCTGCGGTGACATCTTCTGCTGCGATGGTTGATTCAACCTCGGCAACAAGAGCGTCGCGCTGCTCCTTGAGCTTTGCTGATAGAGTCATTTTGACCCTTTCTAGTGAGTGGGCATGAATGACCGTCGGGGCTATTGCGCCGAGGGTTAACCCTTACGCTTTACGCGAAGGGAATACTGATTGAAGCGAAGAGCAAGCTTACGCTTAGCAAGTTCAAGGTCTTCGGCTTCTGCTTCAGCGCTTCGTGCGCCAATGCTTGTTGAGTCGTAAGCAGGCCAAGTTACGGCTGATACCTCGTAAAGATCAAGATCAGTCAGCGTACGTAGTCCATCTTCTTTTGTCTGTCCATCTGCACCGACTGAAAACGCGAATGACATCTTGTTGACGTCGCCGCGCTTAATGGCTGAGAAAAGTTCCTGGGCACGAGGATTTTGTGGGTCAAGATCTGCTTCCATAAGCAAACCTTGTGCATCTTCTGACAAGCGCATTGTTCCGCTTTGTGTTGATGCTAGAGGAATTCCCTCTGTGTCATGGTTAATCAAAAGAAACACCGCGTTGTCTTCTGACAGTGTGCGAGTAAAAGCTCCTGGAGCGATAACCTCGCGGAAGTTTAATCCTGTCGCTTCGCGGTTGAATGTTGCCGCATAACCAGCAATCTTAAAGTTTGCGTCTTCCTGATCTACTGCGCGAATCTCGGCATCCATTGTGATGCGCTCGGCGGTACGGATCATTGTTTTACGCTCTTCGACCATTGTCATATCGGCCTTTCTTGGGGATGGAAGTGGCTTGATGATGGTCAAATAGTTTGAGCGGTGAACGTTCACTTGATCGCTTGCAACCCAACCATTACCTGATTCTTTGTAAACGCGCACATGGAATACAGGATTATCATCAGTGGCTTCCATTGTATAGCCATCGGATGAAGAAGCTGTACCTCTTGCAGTAACTTTTTCTACGCGACCGCGTGAGCGACCGGTAGATGTTGGCCATGAAACATAAGTTCCTTCACCAACTCGAGCCGAAGAAACTCGCTCTTCTTCTGAATCATCTGGGAGGAATTCAGCAGTTTCTGGATTTGCATTGTGTGCAATCCAAGCATCTTCGCTGTCCTCATCGTCGTCAAGCATCTTTGTTGCAGGATCTGCAGCTGAGTTTTCTTCAGTGTCGTCATCTGGATCGGTAAGACCAAGAGCGTCAATCACTGGGTCAAGAGCAAGATCTGCAGCACAGATTAAATAATAAGCTTGAGCGATAATCGGATCGTTGTCCATGATTGTTGCGAGAAGGGCTTGAGCTGCATCTATTGACGCATCTGCAGCCATGACGCCGTGAAGCGCGTCTCCGTCACGTAGTTCAGCCATTGTTGGATTGCCTTCCATTATTTCTACTGCGCGCTGTTCCGCAGAAGCGATGATTTTGTTTGTCCATTCAAGCGTGCTGCTTCCAAATGAGCTATCGCGAATTTCATAAATGTTCGCAATGCCTAGAAAATCTGGAAGCGTTACCCCTGATGCGACTGCTTCATCTCGCACCGCTTTTGGTGCTCGGAATGTTTCAGCCATTATTCGATCACACCCATAATTGGAGGTTGGATGTCTCCATCTGAACCAAGGCTAGGAACCTGTCCGCCAGCTGTTACGCTGCCGGTAAGAGCCTGGTTAAAGACATCGCCACCGTCGTATGTTTCGTAACCTTCCATAACACGGACTTCATTAGGTGTACGAGCACCCATTTGTACGTGAAGAAGGTTAACCTTTGCGCGGCTAAGAGCGTCTGAGCGAAGAAGGTGAGAAGTATCAAATACAACGTCGGTACCTTCTGGGAAAAGCTGAGATAAACCAACCTCAAGGCGGCGAAGCCACGGCATGATGGTGTGAGTTAAGAAGTTGATCGAGGCTTGCTCAACGTTCTGATATGTCTGATTGTCGCCAGAAGCCAAGATCAAATGTGAGGGAATGCGGAAGACACGAGCGATGTCGCGGATGAGCTGTTCGCGGGTCTCAATCATTTCCATGTCGGCAGCGGAAGTTGTAATTGGCTTCCACTTAAGACCGTCTGAGAGAACCGCTGGGAGTCTGTGGCGGCGATGAGTGTTCATGAAGGTATCGCGAACCTGAGCTGCTTGCTCGCGTGTTAGCTTCTGATCAGTCTCAACAACCGATGAAGGTGTTGCGCCCTCGCCGTAGAACTGTCCGATGTGACGGTCCATAGCCATTGCGATACCGATTAAGTTACGGTTTTGGATCATTGGCGAGACGCCCACGAGGGACTGAGGTGGTGTTATCCAACGAAGGTGCATAAGCTCGTCGGAAGCAATTTCATTTCCTAGGTGGAGATACTTACGGCCGATTTGGTCGCCGGTTGGTAGTACCTGCATCTGGTATGGGTGAAGTGGGACAAGGCCGATAATGTTTCCGCGCTTGTCAACATCTTTGTGCACATAAGCGTTACCGTGCAAAGAAAGCGAAAACATGATCTGGTGAATAAGCTCAAACATGTTTGACTCTGGGTCTGGATACATCAAAACATCCGGTAATCCAACCGAGACGCGCTTACCATTCTTGATCTTGTAGGCACGAAGTGGCAGCGAAGCTACGGTGTCCGAGAGTAAGGAGACGCAACCGAGAACTGCGGAAATTCCAAGGGCTGACCACTCGTCAATGCGCTCACCAGCGGCAGACGTAATGTTAGTCTGGCCATAAAGCTGCGAAAGCGGAGCGACGTAGTTGTTGAATTGGGGATAACGTCCAACAATTCCACGCGTGAAGATACTCATTCAGAACCTACCGATGCTAGAAACGAGAGTGCCAATGTTGCTACTCCTGCCGCGATGAGACCTGCGCCAACACCAAGCAAGACAGCAATTCCAGAAACAATCAAACTTGCTCCGACTACCTCAGCGATAGTCGTCATCAAATCCAAGGTTAGTCGGAATTTCATTTTTCCCCTCCAAGTCATAAAGGTTAAAGGCAGCTGGTAGGAAATCTCCTTGACCAAACCACCACGTTGCGCGTTCGAGTGCCATGACAGAAGCGACTGCTAAGTCAATCCGTCGAGTGGATCCTCGTTTTTCTTTTGCCAATCGACTGCCGCGCTGGTCAACGCGAAGAGTTGCGTTACCCACGTGTCTAGCAAGTTGAGGATCTCCGTTGTGTGTGAGTTGTTTGTTAACAACCGCCTCAAAGAACCGAGTGGTTGCAGGTGTCATACGTGATGCTGTCTGCGGGAAAGTCACAACCGGCAAACCCTCGTCTTCGAGAACCTGAAAGGTTCTGGCCCAACGGTAAGGGTCGCAGGCAATTTCAACGACGTCGTAACGACGGCACGCTGCACGGATAGCTTCTTCAACTTCCATGATCGGAACTTGCCAGTCTGCTCCGGCTTCTTCTGGTTTTTCCCAGACGTTTAGCGGAACAATATGCGGTGTCTCATCGCAGGTGACCGCGACAATTACCGTGCAGTCTCCGTTGAATGATCCGTCAAATCCAAGAACGATTTTTGTATTTTCTTCGAGGCCAAGTGGAGAAGCGCAAGCGTCCCAAGAGCCATGAGGCAACCAAGTATCAGACGTCGACGTCCAAACATTTAATCTCTTTGTCTTGAATTCAGCTTCTGGGGTCTGCAGTACCGCAGAGGCGAAATCATCTTCAGCAACAATGTCATTAAAACCTGGGTTTGCAGTTTCCCAAGCTAGTTTGTCCCGATAATCAAGATCAGGATTTGCTTCCCACCAAGCAAAGTAAAAGCTTGGGTCAACAACTTCTCCGCTCGCTACGCGCTTTCCGTATTCGTAGAGCTGGTAGCACAGCGAATCTTTTCCGCTGGAATCAACCTTGACCCCTGCGGTTGTAATAGCTACAAGCAATGGTTCTTTACGAGCACCCATTGCCAAAGACATAACGTCAAAAAGTTCACGGTTTGGCTGAGCGTGAAGCTCATCAAAAGCCACGAAGGTCGGTGATAAACCTTCCTTTGTGAAGGCTTCTGCCGAAAGAGCCCGATAGACTGAACCAGTCTTTGGATTGTAAATAGCGTCTCTATATACATCGAGAATCTCTGATAATTCGGGCTGCATTTCGACCATGCGCTTGGCAGTGCCGAACACGATTTTTGCTTGTTCTTTTTCTGCTGCGCACGAATAGGTTTCCCCACCTGTTGGACCCAGGACCAAGTGCTCAAGGGCTAGCGCCGACAACCAAGCGGACTTGCCATTCTTACGAGGCAAGCCGATCAGCGCGCGCTTATGCTTGAGCGAACCGTCAGGTCGTTCTGCAAATAATCCTCTTGTTAGCTCCGACTGCCAACCGCGAAATACCAGCGGTTCACCAGCAGCTCCAGCTACTGAGTCTTTTGTGATTGAGCACAAAGTCTCAGAGAAGTCAATGATGTTTTGACCGCGACTTCGCTTAAGCTCATCAGCACTGACCGGAGATACGTATCTCGGCGGCCAGCCTTTAATTTGTTTTGCGTTCGTTCCTCTTTTGGAGGAGTTGGTCGATTGCGCTGACACGTTTCACCTCTGCTACCCCTAGTCGCGAGCGTGACACCGGATCAAACCCAAGCGAAGCTAGGGCGTCGGTGAATGCTTTGTTAATCTGTACGTAAGCTCGACCATCAGCCGAGTCCAGCGTTGCCATGTACTTGGTCCTGGCGGCGGTTACCGCGTCGGCAAGTTTAGCTGTGTTCTCGATTGCGGCCATGTCCGAATGCGGCGACAACCAGCCGATGGCGTTGTCCCAGATTCGATTCCAAAAAATCTTACCATCCTCACCAAGCATTGCTGGTGGCTCTGGAGTTTTGTCCGCTGCTGGCAGCAAGACGATGTTCTCAAGTTCCTTCAAGCGACGGCCTCCACTATCAAGCCCTGGCGATCGCCCTGTAGCTCTTTTGATTTCCGCCGGTTTCGGTGGACGTCCCATCTCAAATCCCCCTTGGTCCAAGTCCATTTCGTAATTTTGAGCGTGCGCGTAAAAGAC
>Ga0208742_1000654_pt1 | contig 11566 bp, 7 predicted proteins | sample CryBogCBH28Sep08_FD_184601 | JGI IMG/M metagenome (GOLD analysis project Ga0208742, IMG submission 184601) | Freshwater microbial communities from Crystal Bog, Wisconsin, USA - CBH28Sep08 (SPAdes) (version 2) | ecosystem: Environmental > Aquatic > Freshwater > Lake | place: Crystal Bog... | reverse complement strand
CCATGAGATTTATCGTGCCTGGCGCACAATCTTTGATGAATATAAGAACCGTATGACTGTTGGTGAGGCCTTTGTCTATCCAACGTCGCGTCTTGCGAACTATGTTCGCCCGGATGAACTTCATCAGATCTTTAACTTTGATTTTCTCTTGATCGATTGGAACGCTGAAAAGATTAAAGAGGCGGCATCACGAGTTATTGCAGAACTCGCAACAGTGGGTGCAGCACCGACCTGGGCGCTCAATAATCACGATTCACCACGATTAGTCTCACGCCTTGGCTCACCTGATAAGGCACGCGCACTCTCACTTCTTACCGCTGCGCTGCCGGGTTCGCTCTATATCTATCAAGGCGAGGAGCTCGGACTTCCTGATGGCGATATGCCAGTCAGTGCACGTAAAGATCCGATCGCAATCCGATCACAGGGCGCCGATCTCGGTCGCGATGGCTGTCGCGTTCCATTGCCATGGAGCTCGCACCAACCGAATTTCGGCTTCACTTCAGGTGCGCCATGGCTGCCACAGATGGCCTCATATGGTGATTACGCGATCGAGAGCGAAGTCCACGATCCGCATAGCTCACTTAACTTTTATAAGAAGATGCTGGAAATCCGCAGAGATCATCCAGCGCTCGGCGGCGAAGGCTCTGTAACCTACTTAGAGAGCAAGCCAGGCGTAATCGCCTTTAGCCGCGTTCCAGGGTTTATCGTCGTGGCAAATACCAATGACGATCGAATTGTGATGGAAGTAGAGGCAACATCTGTACTCCATCAATCAGGAGCTGGCGTTGGCCTTGCTGCAGGAGTATTGACTCTGCCCGCACATACAACTGTCTGGTTACAGCGCTAGTTTCCTAGCGCTGCTATTTACTTTACAGAACCAGAGAGCAAGCCGCGTACGAAGAAGCGCTGGAGTGAGAAGAAGACGATCAGTGGAATTGCGATCGAGATAAATGCACCAGCGGTCAAGAGCTGCCAGCCTGAGCCATATTGGCCAACAAGTGAGGCGAGCTTGGCATTGATCGGCGCAATTTCTTCGGTACCTGATGCGAAGGTGAGCGCAACAAGAAGATCGTTCCAGACCCAGAGGAATTGGAAGATCGCAAATGCTGCAATCGCTGGGATCGAAAGTGGAATCACGATCTGTCGGAATACCTTGAAGTGGTTAGCGCCATCCATGTAAGCAGCTTCCATCAAATCACGAGGTAATGATGCGATGAAGTTATGCAAAAGATAGATCGCAAGTGGCATCGCAAACATGGTGTGTGGCAACCAGATACCTGCGAAGTGGCCAGCGATACCGAGCTTCGGGATCAATGTGAAGTGGCCGATATGTGCACCACCGGTAAAGAGCTGAAGTAGTGGAATCAATGACATCTGCAATGGAACGATCTGCAGTGCAAAGATAAAGAAGAAGACGAAGTCGCTTCCCTTGAACTTCACCCAAGCTAATGAGTAGGCAGCCATGGTCGCAACGATGATTGGAATGATGACAGCTGGGATCGTGATAACGATCGAGTTCACGAGGTAAGGAAGTACACCATTGCCAACTGCAGCCTGTGTTGAGCTACCAAAGATAACGTCATGGTAGTTCGCTAATGTGAAGTGTGGATGTAGGAATACGTTCCACCAGCCAGTGGCATAGATATCTGTCTTAGAGCGGAACGATGATACGAAGAGGCCAAATGTTGGGATTGTCCAGATAATGGTGATGGTCCAGACAACGAGCGCTGCAAACTTTGAAGAGAAGAGCTTGCGTCCTGGTGTGTGTTCTGCGACTTTGCTCATCGTTCAGACCTTTCCAAGCGGAGGTTGCGCATATTGAAGAGTAAGACGGGGATCACCAAGAGGAAGAGAACGATCGCAAGCGCAGCTCCCTTACCCTGGTTAAATTGAACGAAGATCTGGGCATACATCTCATTAGCGAGCACGTTAGTGCCGAAGTTTCCGCCCGTCATGGTTCGTACGACGTCGAAGATCTTCAGCGCTCCAACGACCTGAGTAGCGAGAACCACGATGAAGGTTGAGCGAACAGCTGGGAAGGTGATGTAGCGGAAGAGGCGGAAGCCGTAGGCGCCATCGAGCGCGGATGCTTCGACGATATCGGATGGAACAGCCTTGATCGCTGCCGAGAGGATCACCATTCCAAAACCAGTCTGAACCCAGATAAAGATCAGCATCAAGAGGAAGGTATTGAGTGGCTTATCGAGCAACCAGTTCTGAGGATGGCCTCCGAGGCCCTTCACGATTGCGCTGAGCAGACCAACTTGTGGTTGATATGGGTTGCTGTAGTTATAAACGAAGCGCCAGATGATCGATGCTCCCACAAAAGAGATCGCCATCGGCATAAAGAGAAGTGACTTCGGGAGCGATTCGCGCTTCATGCGATCCATAAAGACCGCGAGCAAAAGTCCGAGGAAGGTAACAAATATTGGAACGATCAAGATCCATAAGAAGGTATTGAAGAGAACCTGACGCATATCAGGATCGGTGAAGATCCAGTGGTAGTTAGCAAAGCCAACCCAGCTCTTGGAATCTTCACCCTTAAAACTAAAGGCAATGGTTTGGAAGGCGGGAACAATCAATCCGAGAATTAACAAGATCGCAGCAGGCCCAAGGAAGACGATATTTGCGATCGGCTTAACTTTGCGACCATTTGCTCGTCCTGCAATCCAGAAAATCACAGCCATGATTGCGAGGAAGCCAAAGACGGCAATAAGAACTTGCGCAAACTTTGGTCCGGCAGTGCTGAGGAGGTTGTTCACTTCGCACCTTCCATAAAAATTTAATTACTGCGAAATTTAATCGACTCGATATCCGTGAGTCTAGATGAAGAACGGGGCCCGAAGTAAATCGGACCCCGCTCCTATTTTCTTACTAGTTTCTAACTAGTCGAGCTAGTTAATCAGCGTAATTACGCCTTTGGCCAAGCTGCATCGATTGCTGCGGCAACATCCTTGATGGACTTGCCTTCAGCGAACCAAGCTGTGAACTCAGTCCATTCCTTACCGGCACCAACAGCTGCAGGCATTGCATCTGAAGCGTCGAATACGAATGTTGACTTTGGATCAGCAAGGTACTTAGCAGAGAGGCGATCGATTGGATCCTTGTAAGCAGCTAGTGGAACACCGCTGTTTGCAGATACCCAGTGATCGAGGTTAACGCGTGAAGTTGCATAGGTAGCTGAGCAGAGGTATGCCTGAACTGCCTGTACTTCTGGGCGTGATGAGAATGCAGTGGTGAATTCGCCGCCGCCTTCTACTGGAGTTGTAACAGCTGGGTTGATTCCTGGTAGGTAGAAGGCAAAGACGTCACCTGTTGGTGAAACGTTTGTACCTGCTGGGAACTGGCTACCGTAGAAAGAAGCCTGCTGAAGCATCATGCAACCACCTGAAGGGATTGGCTGTCCAGCATCCTGGAATGATGTTGAAGCAATCGCCTTTGGATCGCCAACGTACTTAGGATTCTGCATCCAGTCAGCAACCTTCTGCATTGCTGCAATGATCTTTGGATCAGAGAAGGTGACCTTGTGTGAGATCCAGTCGTTGTATGTCTGCTGTCCGTACATACGAACTACAGTCTCTTCGAGCCAGTCTGTTGCAGGCCATCCTGTTGCTCCGCCTGAACCGATACCGCCACAGAAAGCAGTCTGCTTGTTAGCAGCCATCTTGTCTGCAAGTGCGAGCATGCCATCCCAAGTAGTTGGAACTGCATAACCGTTCTTAGCGAATTGCTTTGGTGAGTACCAGACGAGTGACTTCATGTTTGAGCCAAGAGGTGCAGCGTAGAACTTACCGCCGACTGATCCGAGTGACTTCCATGATGCGCTGTAGTACTTGTTAACGTTTGCAACGACACCAGCTGGTGCTGTCTTTACTTTGCCTGTCTTAACCATTGCAGCGAGGAGACCTGGCTGTGGGATAAGTGCGAGGTCAGGAGCATTTCCACCCTTGACGCGAACAGGAAGAAGAGCTTCGAACTGGTTAGATCCTTCGATCTTGATGTTAACGCCGGTGCAAGATGTGAAATCTGCCCATGCTGCCTTCATAGTTGAAAGCTCAGGATCAAGAATAGATGTGAAGATTGTTACGGTCTTGCCCTTGATGCCCTTGTATCCTGCAAATGGATCGCAGTTGTATGCAGCGTGAGCTGATCCAACACCTGTGATCATTGAGGCAATAAGAGCAACAGCTGCGACGCCCGCTGAAGCGAAACGTCCCTTTTTGCTAATTGTCATTTTTGTCCTTCGGGGGTAAGCGGTCCAGATACCCCGTGGAATCTGATGCCCGCTGTTGGGATGATTCTTGGGCATGCGGGTGAACGAGGGCAAGGCTTTTTCGCTAAATCCGATAACAGGTTAATAACGTTTTCTTGCAGAAAATTGCAGACTGGTGCCTCCTCGGAGAGCGAAACTCAGCCCACAATCTCGCCGTTGGAGGCGATCACTTTGCTGTACCAGAGGGCAGAATCTTTAGGTGTCCGCTTCTGCGTGGCGTAATCGACGTGGACCATGCCGAAGCGCTTCTCGTAACCGAGCGCCCATTCATAGTTATCCATGAGGGACCATTGGTAATAGCCCTTAACCGGGGCGCCTTGCTCGATCGCCTTGGCAACGGCAGCCAAGTGCTGGTTGAGGTACGAGATGCGACGATCATCATGGACATGGCCATCGGCGCCAGGTTCCTCTGGGTAGGCGCAGCCATTTTCGGTGATGTAGAAGTCAGGGCAGCGATCACCAAGCTCAGTAGACCAACGAACGAGAAGTCGGCGGAGGCCATCTGGTGTGATCGGCCAACCCATATCGGTGAGCTCGCCCTCATGCTTGGTATTAACTGTTAAACCAAAGAGTGAAGAGATGTCATAGAAACCTTCAGCACCTGGCTCCTGAACACCAACACGTTGATCGTTGTAGAAGTTAAGACCAAAGAAATCATTCTTCACTTGCGCAAGTTCCATATCGCCAGGCATCACGACAGAGGTGATTTCTTCACCAAATTTTTCAATGAGTACTTCTGGATACTTTCCATGGAAGAAGGCATCTGTCCACCACCGTGAGTGTTGTGCATCCATGACATCGGCAGCATGAACGAGATCCGGGTTAGTTGGATCGTCAGGATTGAAGTTACTCTGATTGAGAACTGGTCCCAACTTGAGATCATCTCGGACTGCGCGCATCGCATTGAGGGCTGTACCATGAGCGATAACAGTATGGTGCGCGACTTTAAATGCCTTGGCACGATCTTTAAATCCTGGAGCCATAACGCCGATACCGTTACCAAGCCAAGCAACACACCATGGCTCATTGATAGGTGCAAAATATTTAACGCGATCCCCAAAGTGTTGAGCTACTGCAGCTGCATAACGACCGAAGGCAGCAACAGTCTCACGGGATTCCCAACCACCCTTATCTTGCAGAGCCTGTGGCAGATCCCAGTGATAGAGAGTGATGAGTGGCTGAATACCGGCAGCGATCAAGCCATTGATGAGCTTGTCATAGAAGGCGAATCCGCGTTCTTCGCGAACATCGTCACCGTTTGGGAAGAGTCGCGGCCAGGAGAGTGACATGCGGTAATGCTTGAGGCCAAGGCCCTTCATCATTTCGATATCGGATTCCCAGAGGTGGTAGTGATCGCATGCAACATCACCGGTGTCACCATTTGCAGTGTTACCAGGGATGTGGCTGAAGGTGTCCCAGATACTTAATCCGCGCCCATCTTCGCGCGCTGCGCCTTCGATTTGATAGGCAGCTGTTGCTGCACCCCAACGGAAATCACTCGGAAAATTAGCCATGTGCAATCTTTACACATTTATTCCAGTTTTCTAGTGGATCCTCGTACAATTAATTGGGTTGGCAAAGTGATGTGTTTGAGATCAGCCTTCTTACTCTTCAATTGATCGAGAATCTGCCAGGCCGCGATCTCACCAATCTGCTCAACCGGTTGGCGGATAGTAGTGAGATCGAAGTATTCGGACATCTCGTGGTCATCGAATCCAATGATCGAGATATCGTCCGGAACTTTTAAGCTGTGGCGAGATGCAGATTTAAGCGCGCCAATCGCCATCTCATCTGATTGGCAGAAGATTGCGGTGGGGCGATCTCGTCGAGCAAGGAGTTCATCCATCGCTAAGAGCCCGGTTGCTAAAGTGAAATCACCCATGACTTCGTGTGCCGGATTCCATTCAATCCCATTCTCTTCTAAAGCACTTAAGAAGCCTTGCTTGCGATCATGAGGAACTGGAAATTCAAATTGATTAGCCGCCGAACCAGCGATCATGCCGATCTTGGTGTGGCCTTGATTGATGAGGTGTTGAGTCGCGATCTTGGCGCCTTCGAAATCATCGATACCGGCACTTGCGGATCCCTCACGTGAGATTCCGATGAAAGAGAGTGGAACTCCGAGATTAAGGATCGCCTCAAACTCTTCTTGGGTAGGGGGAACACTCACAATGAGAAGGCCTACAACTCTGCTATTACGTAACTGTTCGCGGAAGAGTTTCTCCCGGCCCTTGACCTGCGAAAAGCTATAAATCAAGAGATCAAGTCCTGCTTCGCGTAGTGCTTGTTCAGCGCCAGATAAAGCCTGCGTGAAGTACCAGCGATTGATAAAGGGTGCGATTACTCCAACTGCCTGCAGTTTCTTCGGATCATCTTCAAAATCTGCGAAGGGTCCATAGGAGAGTTTCTTCGCCGCATCGAGCACTGCCTTTCGAGTCTCAGGCTTTACATAAGCGAGATCGCGGAGCGCTCTGGAGGCAGTCGCCTCGGAGACACCTGCGAGGGCAGCCACCTCACGCAATCCAGCCACTGACGCCCCTTTCGAGATCAACGAAAGTTTCTGCAATTTTCTGCAAGAAGATAAAGGTACGGTAAAGATTCCTCCAAAGGAAACCTCCTAGCTATCTCAGCCCCCTACGATCCACCCATGCTGAAAAAAGATGACAACTGGTGGCGCCAAGCCGCGATCTATCAGATCTATCCACGTTCATTTAAGGATTCCAATGGCGATGGCCTAGGCGATATTAAGGGAATTACTGAAGGTGCGAAGTATCTGAAGTCCCTCAGCCTCGACGCTGTCTGGCTATCACCGTTCTATCCATCAGAGCTCGCTGATGGTGGGTATGACGTCGCTGATTACCGGAACGTTGATCCAAAGCTCGGCACACTGAAAGATTTCGATGAGATGCTGAAGGCGCTACATGCTGAAGGTATTCGTGTCTTCGTCGATATCGTTCCTAATCACTCATCAGATCAGCATGAGTGGTTCAAGGCTGCGCTCGCTTCTAAGCCAGGATCGAAAGAGCGCGCCCGCTATATCTTCCGTGATGGTCGCGGTAAGAATGGTGAACTTCCACCAAATGATTTTGTCTCACACTTTGCACCATCTGCATGGACTCGTACCAAGAACCCGGATGGATCCGATGGTCAGTGGTACTTCCACATGTTCGCTCCAGAACAACCAGATTTCAACTGGGATAACCGCGAAGTCCAACTCGATTTCTTAAAGACACTCAAGTTCTGGTCTGATCGTGGCGTTGACGGTTTCCGCATCGACGTTGCACATGCGCTCAAGAAGGATTTCAAGAAGTTCGATAAGTCATATACCAAGATCGATTCAATGAATGTAAAGCCTGACGGAAAAGATATTCTCTTCGATCGCGATGATGTTCACGAGATCTATAAAGAGTGGCGCAAACTTTTCAATCAATATAACCCACCACGCGTGGCCGTCGCCGAAGCATATGTTCCAGCGCAACGCCGCGTTCTCTATGCTAAGCCAGATGAACTCGGCCAGGCATTTAACTTTGATCTACTCGGCACATTCTTCTCTGCAAAAGATTACAAGCGGATCGTCACTGAAAATATCGATCTCGCCGCACAATCTGGCTCATCATCAACGTGGGTATTGAACAACCACGATGTTGTCCGCACTGTTACTAAGTTTGGTCTGCCAAAGGGAACCGATTACAACCAGTGGCTGCTCTCTGATGGCAAGTCGATCAAGGTTGATCTCGATCTCGGTGTGAAACGCGCACGCGCTGCTGCCATGTTCATCATGTCATTGCCTGGCGCTACCTATATCTATCAGGGCGAAGAGCTCGGACTCTTTGAAGTCGCAGATCTCAAACCCGAAGATATGCAAGATCCAAACTGGAAGCGCAATGTTGTCTTGCAGCCACAGAAGGTCTTCTTCAAGAAGCAGGGTAAGACAATTACCGGTCTTGCTGAGATTCATTTAGAGAAGGGTCGCGATGGTTGTCGCGTTCCACTTCCTTGGACATCAACAGGATCATCATTTGGATTCGGTGCCGGAAAAGCTCACTTGCCTCAACCACGTGAGTTCGGTGCACTCTCGATGCAGTCCCAATCAAAGATCAAGGGTTCAACGCTCGATATCTATCGCACTGCGCTCAAGCTTCGCAAAAAGTTGCAGACGACTGAAGAGTTCGAATGGATCAAGACTGGCGACCCACAGGTCCTCCATCTCTCACGCAAGAATGGTTGGCACTGCATCACCAACTTTGATGGCGCAGATTTCACGCTACCAAAGGGCGAGATCCTTCATTCGAGCAGTCCGCTGAAGGGACGCAAGCTTCCTAAGAACACAACAGTTTGGTTGAAGGCGTAACTACCTTTAACTGACTCGTTGCGAGTCAACCTGTACTTTCTCGTATTGACGGGTGCTCACTAGGTCGCGCAGACGTTGGAAGCCATCCCAGACTTCAACATAACTTGTTGGCAGTGGGCTTATCGCAACACGTACAGAGTTCGGTTCGCGGTAATCCGGAATTACATTGGCAAATTTGCGGAGCGCAACAGCGATGCGTTTCGCCTCAGGGTGCACCAATGAGATGTGGCCACCACGTTCCTTGGGATCGCGCGATGTATTGAGTGTGAATCCAAGTGGCGCAAGCCATTCATCAAAGAGGGCGATCATCATCTCGGTGCCCTTTGCGCACTTGTCGGCGATCGCCTCAATGCCAGCTTCCTCGATGATTTCAAAGGAGGCCTTAATTGCGCGAAGGCCCATAATCGAAGGACTTGCAATCTGGAATCCACGAATATCCGAGCTCTTTTCAAACTCTGGTCCCATCGCAAATTGATTGAGTTGTGCGAACCAACCTTGGATCGGAACTTGCAGCTCTTCTTGCATCCGCTTGGCGACATAGAGCCAGGCAGGTGCACCGGGTCCTGAATTTCCATACTTATAAGTACAGCCAACTGCGAGATCGACGCCATTGGCATCGAAGTTCATCTCGACTGCGCCAACTGCATGCGATGCATCCCAGACGACGAGCGTGCCATTTTCACGGCAGAGATCTGTGATCGCCTTAATGTCGTTACGAGCCCCTGATCGATATTGGATAACTTCAAGAGTCACCACTGCCACATCGGGGGTCAGATACTTCTTGAGAATCTCCGGGGTGATTCGCTCATGTATGGCATCGCTACCATCTTCATTATTGATAGTGACGAGATTGAGTCCGAGACGATCGGCGTATCCCTGCGCGATATATCGATCTGTTGGGAAGTTTGCTGCGTCGATAATGATCGTTTTGCGATCTGGTCGAGCCTTAAGTGCTGCACCAATGAGTTGATAGAAATTTACCGATGTTGTGTCGCAGGCAAGAACTTGACCAGGCCCGGCACCGAGCGCGGCGCGACCAATGAGATCTCCGGTTGGTTGTGCTTCGTCGATCCAATGTGACCAACCATCGACGACCTCATTCGCCCATTCATTGAGCATGAAATCATTAACGGCCTTCACTGTGCGCTTTGGAAGTCGACCAAGTGAGTTGCCATCGAGGTAACACATATCTGGAGTGTTATTGATGAACTCGTTACGGAACTTTGCGAGCGGATCGTTCGCATCTAAATCGAGCGCATATTGACGGTCAGTGATAGCCATTTCCCCAGCCTATCTCGCCTCGATTAGAATCATCTAGTGGCCGTAAAAAATCTCATTAACGTTGAAGCGGTCTCTAAATCTTTTGGGGTCAAACCTCTCCTCGATAATGTCTCGCTCGGTATCAATGCTGGCGAGCGAATCGGTGTCGTTGGTCGCAACGGTGGTGGTAAGTCCACGCTGATGAAAGTTATTGCTGGGATCGAAGCCCCTGATAGTGGTCGCGTCTCAAAGAGCTCATCGCTATCGATGGGTATTTTGAATCAAGCCGATACCGCTGCTGCAGGAGCAAGTGTGCGTGATGTGGTCTTAGGTCAGAAAGAGAAGCACGAGTGGGCCTCCAGCTCTGATATCCGCGAGATCTTTACCGGGCTCTTCGGCGGCTTCGACGACCACTTGTTGGATCGCGACTTTCACTCACTCAGCGGTGGCGAACGTCGTCGAGTAAATCTTGCGCGACTTTTGGTTGCCGACCTTGATCTCTTGCTCCTCGATGAACCAACGAACCACCTCGATGTCGAAGGTGTTGCCTGGCTTGCAACTCATATCAAGGCTCGTACCGAATTAGCAGTCATGGTGATTACTCACGATCGCTGGTTCCTCGACGAGATCTCAGATCAAATCTGGGAAGTTGTCGATGGTGAGATCAAGACATATGAAGGTGGCTACTCTGCATATGTTCTCTCAAAGGCGGAGCGTGCTCGTCAGATAAGTGTTGAAGATGGCAAGCGCAATATGTTGATCCGTAAAGAGTTGGCATGGTTACGTCGTGGTGCACCTGCGCGAACTGCAAAGCCAAAGTTCCGCATTGAAGCCGCTAATACCTTAATTGCGAATGAGCCACCACCACGCAATGAGGCAGAGCTACTCAACTTTGCACAAAACCGACTTGGTAATACCGTCTACGAACTGCATCAAGCCGATATCTATGCGGGCGAGAAAGAGTTACTCAAAGATATTTATTGGAATCTTGGCCCTGGTGATCGCATTGGCATTGTGGGAGTAAATGGCGCTGGCAAGACAACACTGATCCGCACTCTCATTGGTGAGAATAAGGTAAGCGCCGGCAAACTCGTCACTGGTGTAACTGTTAAACCTGCTTACCTTTCACAACATTTAGAAGAGCTTGATCCAACCTGGCGAGTCCTTGAAGCGGTTGAAAAGATCGCAAACCATGTTCAACTAGGTAATGGCAGGGAGCTGAGCGCATCACAACTCTGTGAACGCCTTGGTTTTTCCAAAGATGCGCAGTGGACACCGGTCGGAGATCTCTCGGGTGGCGAACGTCGTCGCCTGCAGCTCACACGGCTGTTGATGGATAGTCCAAATGTTTTGATTCTTGATGAGCCCACAAATGATTTCGATGTCGAGACCCTCACTGCGCTCGAAGACCTCCTCGACTCCTTTGGCGGAACCATGCTGGTCATCTCCCACGATCGCTACTTCTTAGAACGTGTTTGTGATCGTTTTGTTGGACTACTTGGCAATAAGACGATGCGAGATTTACCAGGTGGAGTGGAGCAGTACCTTCAGCTCCGCCGGGCTGGTTCACAACCTGTGGCAGCGGTTAAGTCTGCTGGCGGAGTATCGAACGCCGCCCAGCAACGAGATCTCAAGAAAGAGATTACAAAGTTAGAACGTCAGATTGAGAAGGCAGATCTCGA
>Ga0208742_1000653_pt1 | contig 11593 bp, 11 predicted proteins | sample CryBogCBH28Sep08_FD_184601 | JGI IMG/M metagenome (GOLD analysis project Ga0208742, IMG submission 184601) | Freshwater microbial communities from Crystal Bog, Wisconsin, USA - CBH28Sep08 (SPAdes) (version 2) | ecosystem: Environmental > Aquatic > Freshwater > Lake | place: Crystal Bog... | reverse complement strand
TCGTCAAAAATACCTAATTTTATGTTGTCATTCTGGCAATAGCATGATTTCTAATCGGCCGGCGAGATTAGTTGAACGATATATAGGTAATGGCCACGACATCGTATCATTAGAATGTATTTCTACTAATTAATCCCTTTGTAATTCTCTCGAACTGACTACCCCATAAGTCACTTCCCAGGAATTCCGGGAAAAAATGAGAAAAACGGGAGTTTTTCTAGGCTGGGTAATTCTGGCACGAAAATCAAAGCTAAGGACCAAAAAAATGATGTATATTACATATGTTAACGGTAAATAAAGATCCACGATAAAAAACTGGAGTCACACGTTGTTTTTAAACAGTATCGGCAGCAACGTGGTACTAGTAACTAGTAACTGCCTTCTAGTTTATAATAACAGTCAAAGAAACAAAAAATAACGAAACAATTCTCTGTTAGGCATTAAAGTAAATATTTTTTAATTGTATTCAAGTCGAGATAAGCCTCTGAACCTTCATCATATTTAACTAAAAACTGTTTTTTGCCTCTCTTCCCTCGATTATGTCGAACTACTGTTCCTAAGTAATGCTTTCCGTAGTCAGGGTACCAAATATTTACCCTTCTATTTAATACGTTCGTGGAATTTCCAGTGCTTTTATTGTCAAGTGATACTATTACTTTCTCGGTAGCAGTCTCCTCGCCCTTTTCAGTAGAAGAACTCTTACTGCTCGTCTCAGTTGACGAATATGATATTGTACTTGATGTCTCACTAGGTGACTTCGTTGTAGTTTTCAGCCTTTTCGTCTTTAGAACAGGACTCTGGGTTAGGTCAACATTTTCTGCATCACGCTTCTTGTTAGAGTAGACGCTAGACCAAATTTGAGGATTTAGTGCAGCCAATCGATTTGCAAGCTCATGAATAGCTTCAATAAATTCTCCATGGCACGGTACAGATGAAGGAAGTGGATAGCTATGACATTCTTGAATTGCGGCAAAGTTAGGAAAATTAGTGATATCTTCCAGCTGACTGTATCTAAAAAACTTGCAACGTTGGGGGTATCTAGTGTCAGCATCGAGCCTGAGATAGTTGTCATCAAATGCTTCTACATCTGTGAATATAGACATAGGACACTCTGTACCGTCCACGAGGTAATGAAATTCTTCACTTCCTATCCAATCACATGATTTTATAATTCCTTCACCTTTGTTCTTTAAGTGCGATAAATATATATCAATCTTTTGGCACAAGGATTCATTCGATTTTCTCAATTTATTCTTGGCACGATTATACCAGGATGAGATTCGTTCCGATAGGTTGGAGTCAGTGAAGTCAATCTCAGGCATTTTCGGAAAATCGTCACGATGCTCAATTGAACGTTGCGCTCTATTGGTCATCACTGTAACTAATTGAAAAGAACATGAACCATCTGGCGCGGTAACGTTATAAAATTGAGCGTCTTTCTTAAGATAAAGATTTAGAAACCAACAATCTGTCATGATAAGATTCAATAAATTGACTTCGCGCTTCTGCTCATCGACTTCCTCAGACAATGATTTTAGAGCAGGCAGTAATTCCCTCAATCGTTTCGCTACGATAGAATCAACCAATGTTATGTAAAAGCGTTTATTTCTTGAATATCCACGAACTTTGAATATGTTCTGTCGCTCTTCACGCGCTACAACAAGCTTAATTAATTCAGCCTTTGTTCCTGATATCTTACTGGCCTGCTTTCTTAAAATATTTTGAAGCTGCTTTTTATTGAGGGATTGAAGTTTTTCGGCATCCTTTAAATCAAAGAACTTATCCTTATTTGGCAAGTTGGGTTCAGAAGTAATTTGCCTTGTTTTATCGGGAAATTCTAAATAAAGTTAAAGTAATAATAGGCTTATCATCAACTTTCTGAAGCGACCTGTCGGGATCCCGTTGTTTTCCCATTTAACTGTAGGTAAGGTCCGAGCTGTCTTAATTCCCTTGACCTACGCTCAACAAGTGTTTTGTGAAATTATGAATGAAAATCTACAATAAACACTACCTTAGGCTTTACAGGGGCAATGTATAAGGATTTGTCTACTGGAACCGATCCGAATAATACATCGTAAAGCGGTATTTTGAAGGATTCTGGATTTTCTTCGACAAATCGCTGCGCGTTATCATCCTGAGGGCATTTGGATTTGAATTCCTTCCATTGGTCAACGGCTAATTTATTATATGCACCAAAATGCTTCTCCATCTTTCTCGTCACATGCTCCAGTTCTGCTCTCGAACCTATTTTGAAAATTGTGAGAACTGAGAGTGAGAAAATAAAAATATAATACCTTCCAAAAATGCAGCTGGTGATATCTTATCTGCACCGTCTTATGAAAGTAAAGTAATTATAATACAACAGTATACTTAACAGCACAGAATACTTAATTTACCCGGTAACTTATTCAGTACATGCATTCCAGGGAGCTGCCCGATGGCTTCATTGCCTTCTGGAAAAGAACTTACATCAGTTCGTACCGCTTCTAGCCCAATAGGAGACTCCGTATCTTCGACAATTTCGTAAACTTCATCACTACTGTAAGCTCGATATGTCACCTAGTTAAATTGCATTTTTATCGTCAACAACAGATATGCTCATGCATTGATAACCTTTACTCCGGTGGGGTAATTCATTTTCTTTAGTTTGCAGGATTCACACATGTTATCATCCAAGCAACTTTGACAGAAGTCAACGGCTTCGAAAGTCCACCTGTGAAATTGGTAGTCAAAGAAACAAATTTCTTATTAGTCAAGGTGTCTTACCGGAGTTGAGTCCACTCCTCCTTAAATGCTCGCTCGATGTTGCCCATGTAACGTTCCAAATATTCCACGTAGTTTGGTACTACTAATATATCTTCCACTATCACATCAATTTTCAATTTAGATAAAGCACGCTTAATTAGTCGTTCATACTGCTGCGGGGAAGATATAATGCTTTTCCACACAGCTTTCCAAATAACTCCAAATATAGCATCTCCATCACAATGTGTATGACCCACCATAAGTCGGGTGATCACTACCTTTCTAGTTACACGTCGTGCAACCAAAAGTTCGGCGATTGCAAGTACAGCGCAATTTGCGTTTTCGGGTCCTCCATCGACTTGGTAGAATATTGTTGAAGGTAACTTACCGTTAGTTGCTTGGTACTCTGCCTCAAGCGCGAGTAAGAAACAATGAATGGAAGCATTTGCTCCGCCAATGACGTTGTGATAAAACCGGAATCCGAAGAAGCGTCGGTTGTGACACAGAACACCAATCATTTTATGCTTGAGTCTGACAGGACTCTTATTTTGATTTCCTAACCAAGGTAAAAGCATGTGCTCCTGCGCCATCCCATCTGATATACATGAAAAGTAGTTTTCCTTGTCGGTATAAGCTAACGCGATGTTCGCCGCATAGGCATGCCGCTCGGCCATGTAAGTCATTCTGTGAAACTGGTGCAATGAACTTACCAACTCCCTGTTACGTTTATCGCGATACTGCTGCCTACAGGAAGTAAGCATAGCACAAACATTGCACTTTCCTATTGTCAAGATAAAAATTCAAATTTGAAGTAAAATATAATTGTTTTAGTGCATTCATTACCGCAAACAGCCTTATACTCACGAACTTTTACGTACGGGAAATATTTGACCCAAACTTCATAGAATTTTCTCAGACTCAAGGTCAAACCACCATTATTGATAACACTGCAGTATTCTGCATATATCTGACCATGTCATGGGTTAAGAAATGAGATACTAGCTTCTTATTGAGGAAAGTTATACGTGTACCTCTTGCTTACACTGAGACTCAAGGTGAATCTCGTCGTTGTTAGGAGTGAAATCTCCAATAAGCTTAAAGATACCATCTAAGAATTCATAGCACATCATCGTTGCATCATCTCGCTCTATACACGACATAGCTAGTGAAAATTTGCTTATTTCAGGAACCGATCCATCAGCGTTTCGCTTGAGCACAAGCTTAAGATTTTTTAGCACCCTCTCTGATCTTAAGGGATTTTTATCTCCATAGGAAGTTTTATCAGATAGTGGTCGCCCAGACTTGATGGTGTTATTCTGAACAGAGAAGGACATTATAGATTAGTAGATCAATTCTAATGGAGCCCGTACCTTTATTTCAAAAATCATTTCATCAATATAGGTGTGGCCGACGCAATATAATTTACAGAAAAGATTTTTGCAAATATCCCTTAGGACTATGTTTGGCTTGACCCCTCCTACGTACTTTATATGATAGCGTCCTGTTGGAGTAATCGTTATGTCCATGCCTCGCAGCTTGTCTCGGATGTAATCTTTTTTCTGAATCGCTTTATTAAATGAATCAATCTAAATTCGACGTGTATTATGTCTTAATACCACTTATTCTACTTATGAGAACTCATTACCTCTTTTCGACAACCGTATATAAATTCTAAACATTCCGAAGTTGATAACCCACATTTCATAATGCAACAGCGTTTGCAACATCCATAACTCACAAGATGCGCGAAGCTCTCCTTCACCAATTTCATTTGAAAATCTACTTTCATAATTATTTATTGTAAAAGTAAATGATCAAGCAAGCATTTACCTCTCTGATTATTCATGTTTGCAACAAGAATTTAATGATCTTAAACAGCCAAATAATTGCTGGAAATAATGAAAAATACTAAAAAATTTGCATTAAAACCAAATCATTATTAATATTACCTATTTCTTTGTTGAAATTGATGAAAATTACTCCAATTTCAGGTTTTTTAACAAAATTCTATGAATATTACCTTTTTTAAATTGGTGCAAGTTGCAGAAAATAGAACAGTTTATTAGAATTAAAAACTCACTTGCTACCACGCGTATCATGCAGATAGATAACCAAATTTTGCGTGTAAGGTAAAGCTGTTGGAGCTAAGATTTTCATAGCTTTCAAGAAATACCCATTTGCATAAATTTTTGTGAAGTGGGACACGTAAGCAAACACCAAATTATATTCAATGTCACATGGACATTATATTTGAAAAATGTCGTGTATTAGAATAAGATCAGCCATCACTTGGATGATGCGGATAGTACTTGTGTATAACTTAGCTGACATATCATTCTAGGAGCTAAGAGCTCGTCAACACAAAAGATATTTATAATAACGAGAAAAGTTATTTATTATTGACACGTCATTGACACGTCAACCTGTTTTGATATTAAATATGCCTGAAAATTAGAAAATTATCGGCTCTCTTGAATGTTGTGCACCTTTACCTCTTGGTATTTAATTTGCTTTAAATATATTTAGTATAGACTTCGCCTGTAGGCTCGAAGTTTTGTCTAAAGGGAGAAAAAAATCTCATAATATGAGATATACCTGCAAGGCAAACGGGTGTCAAATGTCACACTGGCTTAATATTAGAATAAATGGAGGAAATCCTTTTGTCAAAACTTTCGGTTGATCCAGAAAAGGAAATATTTAAAGATCCTGATCAGTCTATGGTTTCACCGAACGAAGTCAGAGATCATGATAGTTTTGACGGTAAATCCGTCAATAAAAAAGATATCATTAGTAGCGTAGATCTTGACGAAATGATCGAGGAAGACGAAAGTGAGTTTAGGTGCTCTATGTGCAGCAAGTGGGTCGTATCAAAACTAGATCCTGGGTGCAATTCTACGCAGGAGATGTGTTCACAAGATTGGAATGATTATTTAATTCATGTCAAAGATATTTGTCAACAAAAAGATAGCTCTGACGACGATCAATCAGAGAACAATAACAAGCTCGTCGATGAATTAACATGTTCAAAGGTAAATATTTGAATCAAATCTACAAAAATAAATTTTCATATTAATCATCAGGAATTTCCAAACAAACATGTTGCTAAATCGGTTGGAGACGAGAATAGTAAAAGACAAATTGAATTTATAAATACCCCCCCTCCGGTCGTCAACTTCGATAGTAATATTGAAAGAAAGTTGTCTCTATTGTCTTCAAACGGGGAAGAATTTGCTGAGGTCAATCCACGAAAGGGGGATTTTCAAGGGGGAGGAAATAGCACTAAATGCTTGAAACAAAATCTGACTTTAGGGACAAAAAATGAATGCACTGGAATTGCCACGGAGTCTAACCTGGATTTGAACCCCGAAGAAGATATTCTTCCAATAGAGGTACTTACAGAAGCTATTCCTACTGCAAAACTTCAAGACTGGGAAGTATTGGCAAGAGTCGACAAGTTACATTTGGGGCCTAAAACTTCTACAGAAATTGGAAGATTTTTACGTGACTTGAGAAGCTCCTCTTGTAGAAGGTGAATTTTTTTATAAGACGCATCGCATTCAATAAAGATCTTTTTTTCTAGTGAACGAATTACTTCTTCAGGTACCGAAATAATCGTTAGTCCTGAAGAAACAAATCCGTTAGATGTATCCAAAAAATCGCATTTCTTTCACGCAATTTTTCCTCCTGGATATGGAAAAGGGTTAGAACAGCTTAAGATTTTTCATTATGATCAATTTCAAGGGTACTATGCTGCAAATAAGAAAAAAGGTATCATATACTCCGTGTGCTGACGATTTTGAACTAAGCAATCATTTCAGGTTACATTTGCAACTCAATGATCTGCTACGAGAACTGTCCAGAAACCCTTACCAGAGCGTTCCTAATATCGTTGTGGAGGACTAGATGTGTTAGACCCCGAATAGATGGGATTGTATATTGCCTCTTCACCAGAACATGCTATCGAGTAAAAAATATAATTGATAGCTTAAAGGACGAGCAGTTTACAAACCCTTGTATAATTTTATCTCCTCAAGTTCTAACCCAAGCTTTCGAGTAAGTACAAAATTAATGTGACCAAATAATTCAGTTAATGATATATAATAGAGCGTACGATACCTATATTAAGTTGAATCAGTATGAATATAAGAAAGACTATATTGGGATTCTCCCTCAAGACTCAAAAAATCATATTCGACTTTTACAAGAATGGCGAGAGAAAGACACAAAAAATCCTCCTAGGCCTAAAAATGATCTTTTAGAAGAGGCGCCTGAAACTGGTATTCTGGGATATGGAGCGGATCAGGAGAAGGAAAGTAAGGGGAGAGAATCAGAGAAGAAAAATGGTAGCTGCTGTAATCGAGGAAATGCACGTGGAGGGAGAAGCGGGCGTGGCGGTAGACAAAGTGTAAGCACGACAAGTATTCAGGAGCGTCCAAAGAGGACTTGTACGCCGAAAGCAGTCTCCCGTAAAGTTACTGAGGTACCTGTAGTGTATGAGAAAATTATCCAATATCATTTAAACTCAAATGATTTTAGGAGGAAAATTGGAAAAAGCGATTAAAAGAAATGGAGCAAAATCATAGGAATCAATTACGAGAGGCGACTCGAAAGGCTAAGAAAGATGCAATGGAGGAGATGAAAATTGAGAAAGACGAGGTACAACATAATGGCTATTGTAGATTTCATAGATTTCCTTTTATCGTGCTTCGTATGTGATGTAGTCTAAGAAAAGTTACACGTCGCCGCCTTCATACTCAAAGCCACCACTTCGTCCTCTTCGAAGCAACAAGGCATGCGATTTGGAAGTTTCAAATACAACCAGCTTGGAGACACCGAAAACTATACTGATTAAATCATTGCAGCTCGAGTTAGCAAACAGGAAAGCAGAGGAGGACACACCAAAAACAAAGATCATTAAATCATTGCAACTTGAGTTAGCGAGCAAAGAAGCTAAAGAACAAGAAGAGATTAAAAAGAAAAACGATGAGCTTGATCGACTGATAGCGGCGGCATCTGTTAGTGCAGCGGCGTCAGCAAATCTTGAATCATCACAGGTAATGAGGGTAACAATAGGGGGGTGGGTTACGTCTCATATTCTGTAAACAATTTCCTATTTGCTTTTTGCCAAGTTATGCAGGGATAAGGGGAAAAAATCCAAAAGCAGAAAGCATAGAAGGAGTCGCAGCCGCTCGTCTGATGAAGCATCATCACCATCGAGGAGCACGCGTCGAGAGAAGCGAGGGAAAAAGAAGAATGGCAAGAGAGATAGACAAGCTTCCAATTCCTACAGTTTTCAGTATCCGCCACAATATCAACCTTGTCCACCACCTTATCAATTGCCGCACTACCCGTCCGGCACCCCGTATCCAGCTCCCCCGCCCCAGTACCTCCCTACCGCCACGTCGCATCCACCAGCTCCGCACTACCCACCTCCGCCACAGTATCCACACCATCATACAGCACCGTATCCTACTCCTCCGCAATACCCGCCGTACCACTATCCGTCATTCTATCCGGGATACCATTAAATCAGAGCTAATAGTAGAACTCATCGCTGTAACTGGAACCTCCTGGTAATAAATCGTCCTCTTTGAACTACTTTCTTCCTTCTTTTTACTGAAGTAAAGTGTCGTGTGAACACGGTTAGTGTATTACATATCCTACTAGTCTAGTAGTACTAGGTGAAAGGGCAACTTGCGCAGACGAATGAAACATAATTAACATTAATGAATAATGAGCTAATATTAAGTAGTTGCACTTCCCACTGGTCAGTTATATAGGATCTCAGAAGCGATGGGAGCGATCGAAGGTGAGAAATTATTGTTGAACGTAGTATTGCAGACTTACTAGTTTTTATTCTATCTTGCAATAAATTTCGTAAATTGCTTCCCCGAGGTTTCCTAAAAGAATTCAATAAGACGTAGAATAGCTGAGGAGTCGCTTTTAAAAATATAGGAATTTAATTATCTCGCTATTTTCAATGCAAAATATTATGGATTTTACCATGACGCAAGACTTAATATTTAAATAATTTAATTAGTGTAATTTAATTTCATTTCAATCAATAACTTACAAGTTAGGAAAGTTATCAGGTGGTGTGATGTACATCTAGTGTGGGAATGTGTTTGCATTTTGTTCACGAAACAAAACACAAGAAAAAAATTAAGTTTGGAAACAGAAGTTATCGAAATATTGACGATGTACAAATCGAGCTATGATGGAATAGCTTCATATATCGATTTGTACACGTGAATTGATATATGACTATCTGTTTCGTTATTGTTAAGCAACTGTAATTTCTAAACCTGATGAAAGTTCATTTTTGTAAATATTTGCCAATAGGAACAACTTACACAACTTTACGCTAATTTTATGCTTTCTCTATGCGTAATTATGTCCTTTATTGCTTCTGTATTGTTTTATCAAGATAAATTCCATCATTTCATGACTTAATAATTTTAATCGTTGGTCTCTTTACGCATTTCATACGTATGTGCAACCAGGAGCTCTCAAACTTTGTTTTCTATTTTTATCAATCTAATACTGTGATAAGCAACGATGTTTCCGAACCTTGTAAGCATTTTTATCTCTATCAGACATCAATTTTTGTGGTTTTTAGTTTTTCCTATTTCCGTTCATATTTTTTTATCGTCCTGTTTCTATTACTGGCATGAGTTTGGCTCTCAAAATTCGCGTGAACACTCTCCACAACATTTGCATTTTGTTCAACATTTATTTTAGCTTTGCTGACCACTGATTAATTGTATTAAAAAGTTCTTGTTTTCCTATTGCTTCACGTCTGTAGTTCAGGTCGGCCTTGGAGAGTCTTCTGAAACCCTGAAGGACTCTCCGCGGCTAGGAATGAATTGCTAGAGGCTCCGTTGCTACAATGGGCTTAATTTATTTATTCTGTGTGATATATTTTCTAGTTTAAGGGCTAGTGATGTATCGGCAGAACTTGTAATAGTATTTCCCACGATATTTTATCCGCGCCTCAATACCGTAATTTACTCGCAGTACATATTTTAAAATATTATATTACGGGTCCTGAATATGATATTTCGCCTTAAGTCTTTTTTTCTCTCACTGCGTGGAAGTCAATCTGCTTATATACTAGGTAACCTTATGTAATAGTAGCTCAACCACCGAGCTGGTACCGCCAAGCCAATATAAAGCTCTTAGTTGCTCGCGCACAATCTTCCTATTTGCAGCGCACAGCTTTGCAGGGTTACCCGCGCGCCATTCCTGTACCGCCGCTGGCTGGCTGGGCCTCAGTCCTACTTCTGAACATCACCCGCACCAATTTCTCAGTGCCGCCCCCTTGGTGCAACAAGTGAGGTACTTTTATTCCTCGCGAAAAGTCTCTCTTCTTCATAAAAAATAGAAGTTATACGAGATGAGTCTAGTTAAGATGCTAAGAGTCCTTAGAGCTTGGTGAAATAAAAAACTTTTACTACTACTAGTGCGCGTTTGGGGGTCATACTCGTAACTATGGACGTGATAGAGGTCTTGGTTGAATTAGAAAGGTTATTTACACGTAAAATATTAGAAAACCACCGGTATACATCATCTAGTGCCGTGTTTGTTCTACTTTGGTCAACTTTAGTGACATTTTAAAAGCGGGAATTTTTTTTTCCCGGAATTCCTGGGAAGTGACTTTGAGAGGTGGGAAGGGATGGGGAGAGGTGGGCAGGGATATAGAGTGAGGTATGGAGGGACAGGGAGAGGTGGCGAGGGATAGGAGGAGAATTCGGGACACTTTGTGGTTGAAACCCCAAAACGGGGGTGGATTTCCTCAAAACGTCGAAAAGTTACAAAATTTCGAGTACAATTCAGTATTGAGTATTACATTAATCATGGCTCGTGTTCTAGAGTATTTTCCCTTAATTTTCTGAGGTCTGATCTCAAGTTGAAGTTGAAGTTAAGTTCAACTTCAACTTGAAGTATATTCATATCAAACTTGAATTTAATTAAACTTCAGCTTGGAGCACAAACTACTTTATTAAGACGCTTTACTTGCATTACACTTACAAATTACAATTTTATTGAGTAAAGGAAAAATTTTTTAATGCGAATAAATTATTGAGTTCCCTTGTGGTTACCCCTCCACTACTAGATGCTCCCGCCGTTGCTTTTGCCCTCCTACTGCAACATTCTCCCGTCGACACCGTTACGCTTCCACTGCAACGTCCTCCGCCATCAAAATTAAGTTCCAACTGCCACACGATACTCTCTCAATGTAATCCACTGCTAAGTCCTTACACCAACCCTCTGGCGCTCCTCCACTGCTACATACGTTCGCCGTCAAAATTACGCTTCTGCGTCCTTATTGTCGTCAGTGTGTTACGACCCCCGCTGCGACGTTCTGCCGCCGTCGCTGTTACGCTCCCAGCGCTACATACGTACGCCGTCACTTATACTGCTAAGTCCTCCCGTCGTAAGTGTTGCGCTCCCACGGCTGTGTATGCAGCCGTCACTGCTCGTTCCCACTTCTAGAGCTTCCCGCCGTCACTCTTACACTAATCCACTCCAACATAAAACCAGCGTCACTGTTACTCTTTCAATCCGCTGCTACGTTACTTCCACTGAAACATTCTCCCGCAGTCACTCTATACGCATCTATTACGTCCTCAGTCTTCAAGTGATACGCTTCCCCTGCGATGTAAACCGCCGTCACTGTCACGCCCCCTCCACTACATCGCAAGCCGTCACTACCACGTAAGCCTTATTGCATTGCACCACGGATGTCGAATTCACTCTACACTGCAGATTTTCTTCGACTGGAATGCCATTCTGAGGTAAAATATAGGATTTCGGTCAGCCAAAGCGACCTAGAGCTGGAATTCAA
>Ga0208742_1000652_pt1 | contig 11595 bp, 14 predicted proteins | sample CryBogCBH28Sep08_FD_184601 | JGI IMG/M metagenome (GOLD analysis project Ga0208742, IMG submission 184601) | Freshwater microbial communities from Crystal Bog, Wisconsin, USA - CBH28Sep08 (SPAdes) (version 2) | ecosystem: Environmental > Aquatic > Freshwater > Lake | place: Crystal Bog... | reverse complement strand
GGATATCCATGGACCGTTCTAAGCTACCCGTGGTTATCCATAGGGATATCCATGGACCGTTCTAAGCTACCCGTGGTTATCCATAGGGATATCCATGGAGCGTTCTAAGCTACCCGTGGTTATCCATAGGGATGTCTACGGCGGCACGACAAGATGTCTACGCATAATAATCATTAATAGTAAGAAAATTCAAAGTTACATTAAGGTGATTTGGTTACGGCTTTACTTATCTCCTAAATAATCTCCACTTAGACCCTAATATAAAATAGTTGTCAGGTTTGCATAAACAGTTATCATTTTAATATAAAACCTGGTGAATTTGCTCTGTAGCTCAAATATATCAAACGCGGGGCCGGCCTCTCTCTCACTTTCTGTTGCGGAACTGAAACGACCGGAAATTTCGTTCCTACAAAAAGGACGAGAAGTCTTCGCAGTCAGTCCCCACTCAGAAAAGTATTCCGATCGGCAAACGTGCAGATAGTCCCTCTCATTCTTCGAAATACTCCCTCTCTGTTCTGTAACAAGTCCCTCCAGTCTGTCGGCCCACTCCACTAGTCTCCCGCATGTTGCCGTACCGTAATGAACAAAACAGTAGAGACCAGCAATGACCACGGCCTCATTGTTTGGCGTCGTTACCTTCGTAAAATCCAATGTACGATCCGCATCAAAATCAAACATACCGAGCTTCAGAGCGATAGCCTCAATTATAGTTTGACATTTAAGCCTAGTATAATAAAATGTAAAAGAATATGATGTTGCTTTAATTAAGGGCAATATTTCTTACCATTGATAATTGCAACTTTTGTTCTCAAATTGACGCACTCGAAAAGACATTGGATGCTTTTCCTCAAAATACTTCTTATGTTCTCTGATAATGTTTAAGAACTCATCCACTGTTCCCTTATCGTCAAGAAAGCTCAAAAGAGACGATTTATTTCCTCGCGACTTCGGCGCCCAGGAACCAATTGTGTTGAAGGACGCAACCATGCGCTTTTTGTGAGCACTTCCAATTTGATCGAACCAACCTGTTATGTCCGTATTTCTCATAATAAGTTTTATGACCTCAGGGCGGATAAGACATTTTCCATTAGCATCAGTTTGAGTAGCACAATGTGCCAGATCCTACGAAAACGAATATACAGTATGGGTCAGATGAAAACTTTTACTACTTATATGATATTGCTGGTATTACCTCCGACTTAATGTTTAAAACTCTCAATTTCTTTGCCTGCAGGCTGTAGAGAAGCTTAACCAGAATATCCAAATGTTCTTTCAGCGGCAAAATTCGGTCTGCTTCGGTTAGATACACGTGATAGGAGGTCTTCACGCTTTTAGATTGAACACGGTTGTAGCGTGGAGCATTCAGTATTCTGTGCTTTATTTTCACGTCGATTTGAAAAGCTTCGATAGGAAGATCGCACGGATCATTTGAAATAAACTGCGATCCTCTTTTCACCATCGAAACATTCCCCTCGTCGTTTCCATCCTGCTCATTGCATGGAGGTTCTTCTACTTCCTCATCCTCTTCCTCTTCCGCGACATGATCCTCATTATCCGATGGGGAATCCTGAATATCGCAAACAACAGGAATGCTACCGATAAAGCCTGCGGTAACTTTCTTGGTTTTCACATTCGTATTCCTCACTCTGGAATTCAGCAAATTCTGTTTGTTTTCTTTATCTCCGGCTTCAATCTCATCAACTGGCTGAGCAGTTGATTTAGAAGCACGAACTTGACAAGGCAGTGGTGCTCCTTTGATTACTCTGGGTCCGTGATTTGTCGCTGGCTTGGATGCATCCTCTAGGAAGACAGAAACAATCAAAGCAAGTGCAGTACATAGAGAATAATCGATTATTCCTACCATGCTCTCGCCCACAATCATCATCGTCCAAGTTGAGTTTAGTTGATGGACGGACGCCAAGGCTTCCACTATCATCTCTCATGCGGGAAGCGTTTGTCTTGCCCGCCTTTGCCGCCATCACAGCTTTGCCCTTTCTTGTGCCTCTTACCATAATGCTCCTTTGAATATTTTTTTGTTTTGAATTCAAAAAAGTTCGTTGGTCCCCCGCCAAATCTCGGATCCTTATCCGAGATTTGGCGGGGGACAGGTGAGGTGGCAACCATTACAATTTTCGTCATTGACATTCTTCTTCGTCTTGTAGCTTGCTATGATAGTTCAGAGAACGCTAGATGATGTGTTTTCATATGATTCTTTAATCAATAATGCTGATCAAATTTCGTTTGATTTTAACTCTATTCCTGAAAACTTGAAATCCAATTTGATTGTTTTAGCGAACTTTGAGCTCTCAATTACGGAGAATTACGCCAGTATCGCAAGACATATTATATCACACTTTCCAAACATAAGTGATGAGGATGCCAACCATTTTATTACCACAACTTTTTTATTTTATGCGCAATCTCGGTTTCAAACTACCGAATATATGTATAACCAGAATTTTTCTGCAGCAGGAATCCCGCAGTATAAAGTTATTTATTACATTTATAATCTCGATGTTGGTAATTTTAAAAGAAAACTGCCAGTGAAGGGTAAGTATAAATTCTTTCTGTTGATCCTTTTGTGTAAGCGATAGCACTACCACTAGGTTCTCTAAGGGTGCAAGAGCTAATAAGTATTTACAATAAGGGTATCGCAGTTTTTCAACGCTTCAAGAAAAATATAAAATCTGAAATCAGACTTAAAAGACAATCTCTACTTGAAAATCCTGATGATTCTCAGGAGTACCTGGTTTCAACATCCAGTCAAGAATGTTGTCCCACCGGAAACCTATCATGCACTGAGGAGCTCATCAGTGAAAGTGATCTCTGTAGCGATATCTCATCAACTATAGAGGAAGGTGATTGTGAAATGGTTTCATCATTAGGTAAACGCCGACTAGGTGAGTTAAATTTTTTTCATTAATACATAATACGATAAATATGATTAAATCAAGATATCAACTTAGAATCATTTTCGGAGAGGGTCAGTAAGATGAGAATCGATCTGGATGCGGAGGAAGTGCAAACTTCTAATGCAACTATTCAAGAGTGTGCGAATCAGCAGATCGCCTCAACATCGTCTGAAGTATCGACTGGATTCTCTCCTGATGAAGCAGTTCCTCCGACAACACCGGTGCAGACACAATCTCCCCAAGTGGAGAAAGATCGACAACCTAACGCCATTCAACAAGCAGAGCAAGCACCCTCTGGGGAACAAGATTCGCCATCAGCGGTCTATGAACCTGATCGTGTAGGTACCCCAGACGACAGGGCAAATAATGAAAACGCAATTATTGGCGGTAAAGGTATGTTAAATAGGCAACACCTATAGCCGCGTTATTTTCTGTTGTATGAAACTACAGGGGGCGGCAGGCGTGTTGTACCTTGTTCACCTGCTACGCCACTTGAACGAAATAGGCGGAATAAATTTGGATACAACGATGTTCTTACCAACAAGATAAGAGTAGAGATGGAGAAACGTAACTTGAAAGACGATCCTAAGAAACCATTATATATTGCCGCGTCGGATCTATGTCTTCGTTTGAACTTGCTGGGAACTTTTTACGGGGTGTACAGTACGATGCCCACAGTAAAGGGAGAATGCGTGGGCATATATTATGGAAGTAAGGTCGCAAAGTCCAAGGCTACTAAAGAACAACTAAACAGTCTATTTATTTTTGAATTTAGTTCCAAAATCTTGATTGATGGTTATGATCACTTGGAGCAGCATTGCCACTCCTTTCTTCCGTATGCACAAGATGCTTTGGGGGTTCCTGGTTTCAGCAACAACATATATCCGCTCGTTAAAAACGGTTTGGTCTACTTTTATGCAAAGAAAGATTTAAGTGCAAATGAGGAGTATTTGTGGGAAAGGGATCGATCGGGTGAATTCTACAAGGCTCGTAAAAATCTTTTACCGTATCCAATATGGCAACAAGTTGAGCACTTGTACTTTAAAGCACCTGCAAGAAATATCAAACAGAACCAGACGCGGGAAAGTGATGGTGATATTGAAAAAATAAACCAAACTCAAGGTATGATAATATTTGATACGAGTGAAATTTTAAATAATGCAATTATTTTCTACTTAGATGATGACGATATCGTGGATACTAGTGATGATGATGAGGGGATAATATCCTCTGTTGTTTCAAGTAGAGTGAGTCGTAGGCGAACGTCGATAAATATTGAAGTTGATGCTGCTACTAAAATTGCTCTAAGAAGAGTAATGCGACTTCTTGATCAAATAACCTTATGTTGTAACCTAATAGTTAGTAGTCCAGTTGCAACTTCCTCTCTTGATGGAAATGATAGTTCCAATAATAAATATTTTCGAAATCTTCTCTATTTTCGGGATCAATTGATTGAGATAAATAAGCGTGTCATGGCAGATATAAACAGCATAAACTCACAAAATCAATTTGACGCCATTTATGAGCGAGTGGTGAAAAGGGTTAATGAAGCCAAGGAAGCTATAAGTTTTGCTGAACTGTTCCTACACTCTCGCTGTGAAGTTGAATCCGAGCTAAATATGAGTGGGAAATGCCAGTTGGACATGACATTTAGCTTAAAAAATGTCAATATATTGTATTATCACAACATTGTGAGCAAAACTTGGTGCAAAATGAATAGTTTACAATGGCAGAATTTAAGTGCCACGACGTCGTCGGGTAAGCCAATTATTTTTGCACACCTTGTTCAGTAATTTATTGAATTTTATTGAAGGTAACGCCATAGGTATACACTACGTCTCGAATGAGACTGCAGTAAGAATCATTTACTTGATTCAACTTCTGGTTGAAGATTGTGGTTTTGGAATTGACGGTATTCTTGATTTGGGCGTAGGTTCACCATACTTGATTGGAGCGTTGAAAACTATTTGGAATGAAAGTATAGCGATAGGAGTTGACCTTCCTGAAGGCAAGCTATTTTACATTAAGCTTGAATGTTTACTGTACTTACTGGTATGATATAGTGATTGATGTTATTCAAGCGAAGTTGAGATATGGTGGAGGTTTTGAAGTCTTAAACCATGTTGAATTTAAATCAATTGATTTGACCAAAACATTTGATTTAACAACAAAGTCTAAACTACAGCAATTCGTCGTTATAACCAACTTCATTGGAAACAAAAACATTGATGAAAACGTGATCAAGAATATCTTGCCGGAGTCGAAATGCAGAATCATTATGTTTAGAAATAAGTCAGGGAGATTCAGCGTTATTCATACCAGCTGGTTGATGCAAATGGGATTCACAAAATACGAAAAGGACATTATGGCAAGCCTCGAATTTAAGGTAAATTTGCACTTATCAAGTGAAAACTTTATGAGCTTAACTATTGATTCAATCAGAATGATGATTATCGCATAGTCATATTTTTCAGAACCTCCGAATCATCCGTACCAAAGTTGAATGTTGGAAACCAAACTGCATTGCACGAAAAAGAAGCAGTAAATGATTTTATTGACAAAGGTGATGATATGAGCGAGGTAGTGAACTCGTACAATACCATGAAAAGAAAGTCTAAGCTAGCTAGAACAAAATCAAGAGTGTTGGATATACAAACACTTCAATCTTCTATGAAGGGAATGGCATTAAAAGATAAATTGGAAGTGATCGATTTGACTCTTGATCAAAAATTGGAAGTGATTAATCTGATTGCAACTCAAGACGAAGACGTTAGGAAGCAACTACCAAATATATCAGGAGGATGCGTCTTATGTGGCAATACCATGAATTTTTCGTTCAGCCATAGTCCTTTGCCGGATTCTTCTCATGTAAATCCAACTAATGTAGCTGTAGATATTGATGTGAGCGGTGCCGTCATAGCAGATCCTGTTGATAACGAAGGAACTAGGGCAGTGAATGAAGTAATCGGTTCCAGTGGTAAGTTAATATTATCGATTAGTATTCAAATATTGTAATAACAATCTCTAGAGATCATAGCGGAAAAAGATAATTCTTTATCCACTTTGACATTGAATAATTCTCAAATCATGCCTGAAGATGAATTAATTAATTTGAATGAGGGTAACATATGTAAAAATGTTGATATATTCACCTATAACATTTTTATTTAGTTGATGGTAATTGTTCGGAAAAGCAATCGAATTTTTCGGGGAAAAGTCAAGCAATTTTTCTCAGTCATGAGATTATTTTGCTGTTTGATAGTTTGGATATGGGAATGAATCTTGTGAACCTTAATCAGCAATACTATTACTCATCCAGTTACTACCGTGATGTGCTATATAATGATGGAATGGACCTGCTTAGGATTCCAAATATCAGAGCAAATTGCTATATTAATGTAGTTCTTGAATTTTTTTATTCCATCAAGGTAGTGAATTGTTATAAGCTCATTCTATATTTGTAAGATAATTTGTGTTTCATTAGTTAATGCATGTTTACATGGAAAAGGCTCCTAAGAATTCTGCATTGTGGATGTTGAAATCGTTGTTAAATGACCTTGAGAGTGATAAAAGTTTGAAGGAAAAGATGGATAGCACTCGAAAATTTTTGAACACCTTTTTCTTCAAAATTCCAACTCTACAGTTACCAAAATCCAGTACTGGACATCAAGATGCGAACGAGTTATTTATTAAGTTTTTTAATTTTATTGGTAGTATAATAGCTATCCCACCTTCTTCCGTTTATTTAGATAATAGCTGTTCAACATCTGCAGATAATATCAGAAAGCAGGCTAAATTGTTTTACTGTGAATCCAGAATATTACCTGGTAACTTTAATGTTTTTAATGAAATTTTTAATATTGTGTGCGTTCAAAAATTAACATGTGAAATCTGTGGAGAATGCTCAACAAAATGGATTAATTTGAGCGAAATTGATCTAGAAGTTCCAGATATCGTCCCAGAACATGGCATTCAGCTACGTTCTCTTCTGGATTTGTATTTCAAATCGGAGAAAGTTCTTTACAATTGTGAAAAATGCATGATGCTGAACTTGACGCACAAAAAGGAACTTCAATTGGTGAGATTGCCACCTATCTTGGTAAGTATATGCTATAAAACGAAACAATTACTATTTATATTTAAAAAACTTTTTTAGAGGTTGACACTGAATCGATTTAAAATCAATCCTAAAACTAAACGAGGTTTAATGAATGATTCCAGAGTTAACTTTAACCTACACGATTGCAGTAACTTAAGCATATATGGGACGTTACCGAACTCCAATTTGTATTCATATGATCCTGATTTATCAGAATTTTCTACCAATTACGTACTGTATTCATTCTACTACTATGAAAATTACAATACATCTGAACGTGGACACTATCGCTATGTTCAATGCAAACAAAATAATACTTTTCAACTGGTTAGTGACTACGACGTATACAATGTTTCTTGCCAGGACAGCATCCTTCCTAACGAAGATAATGTTGGTTTTCACGAGGAACAATTGCAGATGTTGCGTGCACGAAAATCAACCACTGATGATGTTAATATTGCTATTCTGGATCACACTAAATATGTTAGTACTGGTGTATATAGTCTTTTTTACTGTGTTTCGTAAGGCGCTGCAGTGTATTGTAATTTCTTTTTTTCCGTAATTAAGTGTTTGATTATTAGTTTGGATTTGAATAAGAGATTTCTATGCAATTCAGCTTCTTTTATTCTAGATTTATTCTAGGAAAATAGAATCCGCAATTAAAACAGAGAAATATATTATGTTACAAATCTTTTTACAAATCTTTCTCAGCCATTAATTCGTGACATCAAATTTCCTCTTCACTACTTTCACACTCTTCAGATTCTACATCTGAGCGAACCTCCTCCTCATATTCATTTTCTGATTCCGAGGTTGAATGTATTTCGATATTGCGCTCGTCACTAATTAAGTTTTCTTCAAGATGTGTATTTACAAGGGATTTAATATTATCATCCTCGGTATTTTCCCCTCCATCACGGTCAAAAAAATGCAAAGGTAATACATTAAATATATCGTTAACATTGGGAGATAATTGTTTGAAATCGTGATCATTTCTATATTCAGGTACAACAAATACTGACTGCTCTACACTAGTAATATTCACTACATTAAAAACAAAATTTTTATTCATATTGTCACGTTGCCATGTGTATGCTTTCCCAATTCTTAACTGTTTTTCTCGTGCTGATAAGTTTAATTCCTTCAAAGTCTGTACAACACAAAATATGACTGGATCTTCACTATCGATATCGTTCCTCTGGAACACAATGAATAATAAAATTCGAGCAAGTACCAATTCCACATTACCGGTCCATTGTGTCCAGTCTTCTTTGATCATCACAAAATCGTATCGAGATATATTCGATTGATTTCTGGTGTTCACATTGAATTTAGGTGTAGCATAAAACGAAACTCCTTTGTATGACACACCAAATGCAAAATATGATTTATATTTGTCACAGTCGTCATTAAAATTATCGATTTCCTCTTGTATAAAATCGGAAAATTTCAGATCACTTAATATTTTCATCAGTTTTTCTGGGGTGTTTAAAGTGGTGTAGCAACAAATATTAGTCCAGTTCTCCAGAGTATCAATCTCATAAGTTCTCAAATTTAGAACCTTCAATTTTTGTATTCCAAATTGGGTTAGTACACAAAGATTCGTTTGCATTGTGTTATTATTGAACTCATTAACTAAACTTGCTCTTTTGTGTTCATCATTCAACTTTGATACAATATGAAGCCTGCGATTGTGTTCCGTTTCAATGCTCGTTTGTAACATATCACGGGACATAGTTTCATGTCTTCGGCTAGTTTTATTCCATATAGCCTTAGTAATTCGGTTATGTCTTTCGAAGTGGTCCGTATTTGGTCCATTGCAACTACCCTTCATCCGTATAAAATCTGGAATGTGCATTATATTATGAAGCTTCTTTATCCTATGCCGCTTATGTACTCCATCTGTATTGTACATTTCATGTAATAGATCCCATACTAATATATAGCAGTCGTACAATTTATGTATCTTTACTTGTAGGCTGTTAATACTATTGTGGTCCCAAAACTTACGCTTGCATTCAAAATATACATCTAAAAGTAAAATTATAGCCAATTTCACTTTTTTCCCAGGATTCTTGATAGTTACAGTATTATTTCTAATGTTAAATGTACCATAGTCGGGAATGACATCATTACCTAATGCATATAGGATTTGGAACATGAGAGAAATGAAACTTGTGGACCTGAAACCACCAAAAGATCCAGTAGCATGTAGTACTCCAGTTGTAGTACCGCGTTCAGTATGATGTCTTAATATTCCACCCTTAAACCGAGTCCAATTTAAATGAGGCATAGTGCTAATACGTGGGAAACGGTCAATACGATCATCGAAAGTAATGTGTTTACCATGATAACGATTATTATTACTTTGTAATTTTGTATCAAAGAGTTTATTGTGTCCTATGAAGTATACAATAGACAAGACAAATTTAGCCATAGATTTCATTAGACCACCACAAAATACATGCAATAAATCTGGACCAGTAAAATTGAAAAGATGAGTGTTATATCCGAAAGGGCAAGCATGAAAAGGACTTAAAATCGGATGAATACACTTCAAATTAATATCGTTCAATATCCTTTCTTCATGCTTCATGATTAACATTTTTTTAGATACCTTGTTAGCTATAACCTCGGCTCGTTTTATATCATTATAAATGTTATCATAGTGTCGTGAAATATGTGAATGTGCATTATATTTGGCGCAAGCAAATGTATCATACATGCAATAAGTACAACCATATCGCCCTTTCTCTCTAACTCCTACTACTTCGTGCTGTTGTGGTAAATCCCCTGCAAAATATGCAACACATGGATAAAAACACTTCACACCTTGACCTAAAACATGCATATTAACGCCATTGAGCCAATAATGATTTACAATATTTACAATGTATTCCCAAACAGTTCTAGTTACTTGCATATGAAATAATTTCATTTGCTTACAAGCTTCTTCTTTTGTTTTATAGATAGTTTGAAGATGCTTCAAAATCTTGCCCTCGTTAATTTTTTTCAGGTTAGGAATGTATGATATTGTACACTTGCTAATGTCTTGCGTTATCAATTCATTGGAGAAGTTACCAATCGTGCATATTACCGGAGTTATTTGATTATGGATATTGTTGTTGAGAGCGATACCATCTGCATACAAAATTATAGGTAATAGATGTCCACTAGGATCTCTTTTACGAATATCATCTTGGGTATATTTGCTCCAAGGCGATGTCATTATATCACTAATTACACCACTTGTATTTAGAACGTAATCGAAAACTATATCGTCCTTCCATTTGAACATTATTTCAGGATCAACCATTAACTCAGAAATAAGTTCAATTGGATTTCGCAAATGTATATCAAGGGGATCCATTATACCAATCACATCAATATTCCAATCCTCAAACCAATGCACTTGAATTGTTTCATAATTGTAATGGCTCATGTCATTAAACACACTGTTTTTAATACCATTTAATGTGCCTGGAATGGTACCTTCGGCATCATATCTGGTGTAGATATTGTTAATAATTTCCAACAACTCTTTTCCACCTTCGTTGCTCAGAGAGTACTTATTAGCGAATCCAATAATCTTAATTATATCGCATTGCTTTTCGATAGAACAATTAGATCTCCGTGAATGGTGTTGGTATTCCAGCAGTTTCTCAACAAAAGAATATATACATTTAATATGTAAAACATTTGTTCGATATAGCTCCTTGAAGAATCTTTCTTGATAGTTTATTATACACAAGTCACCAGTAAGCCCTTCTATATTTTGTTGATTGACTGCTTGAGAAATGTCGGTTGATTGATCAGCATTAATGAAGTAAAATAATTCTTCATCGACACGTTCACTACGACTACCTACTACTGTCAACATATGGTTTTCATTCTCTTCTAGTAAAGTGACATTTGCTGAAGCGCTTGACTCATTTTCCATTTGCATAACGGGAGGTATATCGAATTCGTGCTTAAGAAGTTTTTGAGTAGTTGTTTCCATGAATTTTGATTTTCTCTTGCTTACACTCGAAGATTGAAGCCTGTTGTATAAAAATTGGTTCCGTATACATTCTGGTAATTTTTGATGTTTTGTTAATGAGCCTTTCCTTTGAAACCTAAAATTTTGTCCCGGATTAAATTTTTCACAGGGATAACAAATGTGAAGCATTCCTAAAAAAAAAAGCGAAAAAAAAGGAATTAATGTTCATAGCTTATTAAATAGCGGAAGTAATTAACTTTAACATCGTGACACAATAATAGCAGATCCTTTCATAGTAATCACCATACGTAAATTATAGAAAAATGCTAACTCAATAAGTTGTATCCATACGATACAACTACGGAAAATCATGCTACGATATAAGTAGAATAATATGCAAGTGCAATAAATCTACCTTTTTATTATCGAAGTATCGTCCAGACAATTGAGAATTCACGAAATAATAATTCAGCAATAAAAACAAGTTCAGCAGGTATAATTTTCTGTATGTCATGGATATTTGCGGGGTATAAAAAAATCTTACAGGGATAATTACGGAGTATAATCTCATCATGGATAATTGGCACCGTGGTTAACCCTATTTT
>Ga0208742_1000650_pt1 | contig 11627 bp, 29 predicted proteins | sample CryBogCBH28Sep08_FD_184601 | JGI IMG/M metagenome (GOLD analysis project Ga0208742, IMG submission 184601) | Freshwater microbial communities from Crystal Bog, Wisconsin, USA - CBH28Sep08 (SPAdes) (version 2) | ecosystem: Environmental > Aquatic > Freshwater > Lake | place: Crystal Bog... | reverse complement strand
GGCGATTACAGTACAGTTAGAAAAGGCTTGTCTTGGTTCGCTAAGCACTTTCCTACTGAATATTATATTTTATTGGATTGAGGTAAGATGATGAATGAAGTTTTGGTAGATTTGTTCAATCGAGCAGGAGGTCGTGTTGAAGGTAACTTGACCTACACCGATGAAGGTTTCGATCCTGAATTGTTTGCTGAGTTGCTTGTAAAAGAATGTGCTCAAAGAATAGACTATTGGGAGTCCAGACAAGGCGAGCATTGTGAAGATTTATTAAAACATTTTGGAGTATAAGGTATGAGTTTAGGTGTTTTTCCCATTAGCGAGTTAGGTGAGTTTCGTAAGCGTATGGCAAAAGAAGGCAAGTATTATAGAATCAGGTATCGTGGTCCTAGAAATACTCCTTTAGATGCAGGTCGCTCATTTGCAAGCAGAGCATCTAGCTGTCTCAAGGCCAATGCAGTTAAATTTGCAGTTTACAATTATTATTGAGGAGTTATTATGACAAAAGATGAAATATTGGCAAAATTGTATACTATACAAAATGAATTGTCCGAGGTATACGATTATGCCAAGGAATCAAAAGATGATGAGTTAATGGAACAAATTAATAATGCTGAAATCTCTATTAGTGAAGCATTAGATGGTTTGTACATTGCCGACCGTGACTATCAACCTGATGAAGCGCAGGAATGGCACGATTTTGACCCTGAATGTTAATTAATAGGAGATATTATGACTAAAACTGATGCAGATTTGGTGTTTTTTGATTATATAAACCTGAGGATTCTATCATTGGATGAAAATTCCAAGGATAATCTGAAGGTACTGTTGGAAATATACTACAAAATCAAGGATGAGATATATTTCGCTTGACAAACCTGTGGAAACCTGTATAATTGTTATTTTAATTGATTGAAAAAAGGATTTATTATGTCTAATGTGAGTGATTATTCAAACGAGTATGCAACCAATAGTGGTGTTACTGCTACCCAAATGATGGCCAATGTTCTAATGTCAAAACCATTGAATATACCAGACCATTCAAAATTGGCAAAGCGTACTATCAAAGCATCCGCACCAAAAGCAGTTAAAGCGCCCAAACCTGTGGTTGCTAAAGTTGCCAAAGTGCCTACTAACAAACCATCTAAGATTATACACCCTGATGGCACTATCTTTTTCCGTGCAGACCGTAACAAGTGGATTGCTATGGCTGATGGCAAACAAGAAGCGGCACGTGATACTGTCGAAAAGTGTATTGCTTTTCTGAATAAAAAGTATCCTACATTGACGCCTGTTGTTATGCCTAAGGAGTGATTGATGCGTAAAAAGAGACTGATTCCGTATTTCAATAACAGCCAGAAAATCCGTGTTTTTGTAGACGGAATCGGCCTCTACATGACCATTGGTCAGCTGGAAACTATGTTTGCAACCACTAACCATCGTGTTGCAACATGGACAGCATTGGAAACCCTTGGGCTCGATAGAATGAAGGATCCAAATATCAGCGGTATTGGCACCTCTGTTAAAATATATGACAATGCTCTACAAAGCAAATTAATGCATGTACAGGTGGATTTATTATGAGTTTAAAAGATGTTTTATTATTAATAATTGGTGGTCTTATGATACTCATGGGTATTGGTAATTTATTGGGTTATGATAAGCCGGATCTTACCTGCGTTAATGGTAAGCAATATGAAGTCACCAAAAATATGTTGATTTTTACCGGTAAAGAATGTTTAACAATTGATAAGGAATGATTATGGCAGAGTGGAGTATTAAACCAACATGGAAAAAGTCTTTGGTTGAGACTATTCATTTTTACAAAGATGATAAAAGGATTGCCGTTGAAACTGGTTGGCGTTGGGGTGAATTCAGTTGCATTACTGAAGATGACACACCACCCGTGATTGAAGAAGGCACCGACCTTTACAATTGTGATTATGACGTGGAAATGATTGAATGTGATGATGGTTGTTGGACCACATATGACTTCTCCGGTTTTACTGAAGAAGAAGAGCAAGAGATGCAAGAATGGTTGGATGAAAATTCATTCTTTGACCTCGAAGAAGATGGTTGGATTTGTGGCGACACCGAGATGGTGATTGATTGTGAACCTGAGATTACAAGGGTTGATGTATGACGCCATTACTTGCAGCCATGATTGAGTTGCTGATTGAATTTGGTAGTAAATTATGAACGAATTTAGTTGGGGACCAATCATTGGCACAGCCATTGCTATTGCGGGTATGTTGTTTGCATTGGTGATGGGTTATCTGATTGGATATAATGATGCTAAGGAGGGCAAATGAACGAACGAATTAAATCGTTATTGGCTAAAGCGCACCTTGATGTAATGGAGGACCTTGGTGACATAGACTCCAATCACGTTGCTGAAAAGTTCGCCGAGTTGATTATTCAGGAATGTGTCAAATTTTGTGAACATGAATCTAACGATGATGACCATGACGAATATGATATGGGAATGTGGGTCAAGGCAGAAAGTATCAAAACAGCAATTAAACAACATTTCGGAGTTGAACTATGAACGAACGAATTAAAGAACTTGCTGAAAAGTGCGAAGGTAGAACGATTTGCGAATGTGGTGAAATAGGATTTAACTATGAAAAGTTCGCCGAGTTGATTGTAGGGGAATGTATCAAAAAGATTGAAACACATGAAATTCCTGTTGGTAATAGTGCCGCTGGTGAAATAGCCTGTGAGATGACCTATATCGCCCTGAGACAACTTAGGGCCGAGATTAAACAACATTTTGGAGTTGAAGAATGAAAAAACTATTTTTACAAACCAAAGTAGTGTATGATGCACACTTAAAAGAATATAACGTGCAATATAAGAATTTTCTGTTTTGGAAATTTGCGGAATGTTATAAAGTGTCTGAGCATCTTCTTGATGAAAGAGCAAAAGAATTGGCAATTGAACATGCCAAAAATATGTTAGATACTGTTGAAGTGTATCGTAGTCCCAAACCTTATTATATGTAAGGATTAAAAGAATGAATGAAAGATTAAAAGAGTTGATGCTTGAGGCTGGTTATGCCTTTCCAGAAGGTGCTACACGAGCACATGAATTGGCCGATTTGATTATCAATGAGGTTTTATCTATTGTTGAACCTTACCAAGACAGCCGAACAGAAGTTTTTAGAGAGCGTAGAGAGTTGTACAATTCCATCAAGGAACGATTCGGTATGGGTACTCCAGACCAATGTGAACACGATTGGACGACTTCCAAGACGAATATTGTCACCAATTCGAAGCTTTGTACTAAATGTTTTACTATTAATTTGTAGTAAAAAAACAACACAATACTTGACCGGAATATTGTAATACTTTTTTCTTATATTGCCATTTTTTCTTATCCTGTTATAATAATTGTATTGATTCAGTAAATCTTACTTTTATTTTAACAGGAGTTTTTTATGCCAAGAGGCGTTCCAAAAGCTGGTTTTCGTAGAACCAAAAACCAATTGAATGGTCCAGTTACAGTTACAAAGTACCTTGCACCTACAATTGCTAAACCTTTGGTTGAAGCACCAAAGTGTCCTTTCTCCGTAGTTGAGCGCTTTGAGTTTATTAACAAGTTTGTTAAACTGTTAGCAAAAGGCTCAATTAATTCCTTTGTACTTACAGGTTCTGGCGGCATTGGCAAGACCACTGCTGTTATCAATACTCTTAAATCTCTTGGCTTAAGAGAAGATGTGCCTGAGCAACCTGCTGGTGACTTCATGGTTATCCGTGGCTTCTCTACACCCAAAGCATTGTATGAGACACTATACCAATTCAAAGATAAAATTCTTATCCTTGATGATGCTGACCAAGTGTTCCGTGACCCATTAGGCGCCAACTTACTCAAGGCTGCATTAGATGATAAGAAAGTCCGTGTAGTTAACTGGAACACATCCAGAGAAGATGAGGACATTCCATCACGTTTTACCTATACTGGCAAAATTGTGTTTATCTCTAATCTATCCATCACACAATTTCCTCAAGCCATTATCAGTCGCTCACAAAAAGTTGACCTGACCTTGAACACAGAGGAAAAAGTTGACATTATCACCGAAGTTTTCAAAGGTCTGAATTATCCTGAGAAAATTAAGAGCGATGTATTGGAATTTGTCAAAGACAATGCCAAAAAAGCCAATGACTTAAATATTCGTTCCGCTGTGTCCTTGTTTGTTTTACGTCAAAATTTTGGTACCGATTGGAAAAGAATTGCAGAATATTCTTTCTGTGGCTAAAATACAACAGCCGGATGGTTGCCATTCCGGCTGGTTCTGGTATAATAGAACCATAATTTAACAGGAGTAAAACATGGGTTTAGACATGTACGCATGGCGTGTTAAGGCAGAAAATGTTGTTAACGATTTAGAATACAATCAGGAGAAACCTGTAGAGTTGTTCTACTGGCGCAAACACCACGACCTGCATGGTTGGATGGAAAACCTGTATCGTGACAAAGGTGGCGCCAAGGCAGATTTTAATTGTGTGCCTGTTCGCTTGACATTGGAAGATTTGGATTATTTGGAAAAAGACCTGAAAAAGAATATGTTGCCTGAAACAACCGGTTTCTTTTTTGGCAACAATCCGCCTGATGATGAGTCATTAGAGGATGATTTGAAGTTTATTTCATTGGCTCGTGAAGCAATTGAAGCTGGCGATGCCGTTTATTATGATTCTTGGTGGTAATATGAATTTAAGAAAATTAATTTTTGTTGGTAAATTTTGGGTACCATTTCCATCATCCGAGTATGGAGGTAACTGGGTTGTTATTGCTACAGATAGAGATGAGGTAGCATCATTGTTGCGTGGTGAGGTATCGGATTTTTATGAGCAATATGATGACAACATGCTCGAATCTATCCGTAAAGCTGAATGCTTTGCTTTGGCAAGTGATATTACAGAATCGAGAGTGGTATGTACATTCTTTACCTAAAAAAGTGCTTGCCAACCATGTTTTGGTTGGTATATAATGTCGGTGTCCCCCTTTAATGTTGTTTGGAGTTTGTTATGACGTTTAATAAGAATGCTAAAGCTTTTATTTTGGCTGCTGAGGAAAGATTCGGTCTATCCGCCATTGTCACCAGAGATGATATCAACCGAGTTGTGCATGAAACTGGTGTCCCTTATCCCTATTGGTTGGTATCTAAAGCAGAGTATCGTGCTGGTCACGGCAAATATTCTGTGCCTGATATCGGTTCAAAAGTTACTGTAAAAGAACCTGAGAAAGAATTAGAAATGGCTTATAGTGTTGAATCGTTGGTCTTGAAACAACCAAAATTGTTAGATGAGTCCGATCCATCTATTCCTGATGTGTATGCTGATTATGTGCCTTTTGGTTTTTATAATGACTTAACCAAAATCGTGGCATCTAAAATCTTTTATCCCGTTTTTATTACTGGTTTATCTGGCAATGGTAAGACCTTGATGGTTGAACAAACGTGTGCCAAGTTGAAACGTGAATGTATTCGTGTGAATATCTCTATTGAAACCGATGAATCTGATTTGTTGGGTGGTCCTACATTGGTCAATGGCAATGTAGTCAATCGTGATGGTCCTGTTTTGATTGCTATGAAACGTGGCGCCGTTCTATTGATTGATGAGATTGACCGTGGTTCTAATAAGTTGATGTGTTTGCAAGGTATTCTAGAAGGCAAACCATATTACAACAAGAAAACTGGCGAGTTGGTTAAACCTACTGAAGGTTTTAATGTTATCGCTACTGCTAATACAAAAGGCCGAGGCTCTGAAGAAGGTCGGTTCTTGTCTCAAATTCTTGATGATGCTTTCTTGGAAAGATTTCCAATTACAGTTGAACAGGAATACCCTGACACCAAAACAGAAATGAAGATTCTTACGCCTTTGATTGAAGACAAAGAATTCGTTAAGTGTTTGGTTAAATGGGCTGATGTTGTTCGTCAATCAAATGACCAAGGTGCTACTGATGAGATTATCTCTACACGCCGATTGGTTCATATTGCAAAGGCATTCAATATCTTTAACGACCGTATGAAAGCAATTGAGTTATGTGTCAGTCGCTTTGATGCTGAAACCAAAACAGCATTCTTGGATTTGTATTCTAAAGTTGATGCTGAAGTTAATCCACCTGCTGCCAATACAGCAGCAAATATTAGTACTGAAGAAGTTCCATTTTAATTGAGGAGTTATATTATGAAAGCAGTTCGTAAAGGTAAAATCAATCGTCACGAGAAAATCACCATTCTATTGAAGTCTGGTAATCCTGTAACACCAAATGAAATCAAGGCTGTGTTCGAAGGCACAGACCAAGAGAAAGTGATGTATCGTTTATCAACCAACATCTACAACATTCGGTTAGATGGTGGTGATATCAAGGTTCACAAAGAAGGTCGTAAAGTGAAAGCGTATCAGTTGATGAATCCACAAGACTTTGATATGTTTGGACGTTATCAAGGTGCACCTGTAACAGTAACACAGACTGAAGAAGAAGTGGAAACAGTATGATTGATTTTAATATCAATAAAAAATCCGAAACTTCTGAGTTAGTTGTAGCACTCATTAAACTGGCTACTGTTATCGGTATTGTACTATTGCAAACGTATATTATTTACTATTGCTGGAATGATTATCTCGTTGGTGCAATTAATGGTATTAATGAAATTGGTTTTTTTCAGGCTATGGCTTTAAAAATCCTAGTGTCATCACTCACAAGTAAAGACATTAATTTTGAGGTAAAAAAATGAACGAATGGGATCGTGATAATCTAAATTTTATCCGATTCTCTACTGAGTCGGATTTTAATGATTGGATAGACCAAGCAACCAATGAAGACATTGCTTATGCTGTTGAGTTATTGAATGAACATAAGAGAGCAATTCTTTTAGAGATGAGATTGTTAAATGATCCTCAACTCGTGGATTTTAATGATGCTAAGGCATTGATTGAGAGGGTAAAATGAAAGTTATTGTATTGTGTGGACTATTATTGTCTTTGGTTGGTTGTTCTAGTGTAGCTAAACTGGAAGGTTTTGATAAACCCAAGGTTCTATCCCGTAACGAAGTTATTCAGGCATCTAGGGATTGTGTTGCAGCAAAGATGAAACCTAGAGTTGAGTACTTGCCTCAGAAGACGGATAATGGTACACTAATGCTTCCAGTCGAAGTTGTATGTGATGTTTATAGGTGATTTATGAATGTTCTTGATATCTTAGCTCAACATGGTTTTACTATTGGCATTCTCCAAGGTATTATCATTGGTGGTGTTATATTGACCATTATCGGTTTTTATTGGCACTATATTCTTGCAGGTGCTGCCATATTGTTTTCAATATATGTGCTTGCTACTCCTGCTAATGAAATTAACCAAGTGTCTACAGCAAAGCCTATTGAGCACATTGAGACTCAAGAAGAAAGATGGCACCGTGAGTTTATGGAAGATTGCATAAGTATAGCTGCAAACTCAAAACAAACGTGTGATGATTTGTGGACTGAACGTGAGGCTGATGAGAAACAATTAGCTGAAGAAAAGGTTGAAGCACAACCTGCATCTTATAAAATTAAAGGGAATAAAGTATGATTAAGTTATATCGTGGAATTTTGGACAGGTTCAATTGCAACAACCTGAGTTTAGAGAATGACATTAGAGAATTGGTGAGAGAATCACTCAAAGAGTCCAATGATACTGCTTATGGTTCATATGGATTCTGGAATTTCCTATTAGAAATTTGCTTGACATTGTTCATCAAAACGTATATGATTGCTGCTACACTTCTAGCAATTAGTCTTGCTACTGTGTTCTTCCCTCTTAATGCAGTTAAGAATGCTTTGACCAGTTTGTTTGATAGAGTAGGTAATCCAACTTTCCAAAACAATGAAGTTAAAAACGAAATTAGAATTGAACCCTATACAATTAATCTGAGTAATGTTGCTGTGCCAGTATCATTAACTACTGAAACTGAAAAGAAAGAAAAATGAAATTTGCTTTGTGTTCCGATTTACACCTTGAATTTGCCGACATCATACTAAAGAATGATGAACAGGCTGATGTATTGGTTTTGAGTGGCGATATCTGTGTTGCCAGAGAATTGACTTATTCAGATTCCGTTCAAGGCCAAAAGTTTAGAGACTTCTTTAGACGTTGTGCTTTTGAATTTCCAAATGTGATTTATGTTATGGGTAACCATGAACACTATCACGGTGATTATCAAGAAACTGCTAAACTCATTAAGAATGAAGTTGCACAATATCCGCATTTTTATTTCTTAGACAAAGATACAGTTGAAATCAATGGCGTTACTTTTATCGGTGGCACATTATGGACTGATATGAATAAGGAAGATCCTGTTACATTGTTTACTATACAAAAAATGATGAACGACTTTCAAATCATTACCAATTCTGCTCGCACGATTGGCTTGTCGAATAATCCTGCAAGATTTCTGCCTGATGATGCTGTCGAAGACCATAAAAAAATGGTTGACTTCATCGACCAAGTTATTGTTGCCGATAAAATCATTGGCATCGATGGCAAATATGTCGTTGTTGGTCATCATGCACCATCTAAAAGGTCTACTAAACCAAGATATCAAGATGATACGATTATGAATGGTGGTTATAGTTCTGAGTTGACAGAGTTTATCTTAGATAGACCTGAAATTAAATTCTGGACTCATGGTCATACGCACGATGAGTTTGATTACAACATTGGTGATACCCGTGTTGTTTGTAATCCTCGTGGTTATGATGGTTATGAAGACAGAGCCGATTCTTTTAAATTGAAATACTATACGGTGTAATTATGGGAATGTTTGATTATGTGCACTTTCAAGGTCATGTGTATCAGTCAAAAGATACTCCTAGACAAGCAATCGATAATTATAAGATTGAATCTGACGAACAAGGTCAAGAATATCTTTGGGTTGAAGAATATGATTGTGAATATGTTAAAGACGATGACCATCTACTCGGTGGTTATCTGAAACAATTCAATCAGCATTGGGTGTTATGTGAAGACTTTGATGGTCTGATTAGATTCTATCGTCAATCTGATGATAAGACTAAATGGATTACATTCAAAATTCTTTTTATGAATGGTCGAATGATTAAGAAACAATACTTTGAAGAAAATGCATGATGAGTAATAAGAAATTATATTTGGTTGAAACAGTCTCTATGTTTCGTATGCGTTATGTCATTGAAGCTGAAGATGAACAACACGCTTTAGATGATGTAACTTTTCATGCCACTTGTGGAGAACAACTAAAAGAATTCTCTCAAAAACACATTGATGAAGTTATTGTATCGTCAAGAAAAATATCCAACAAATCTTATCTGAAGTTGTTTGATAAAGACAATGACTATCTTAAAGATTGGAATGAGGAACAAAAGTTTCAATACGTAAACAGGATTAATGATGAAGAAGATTTTAATAACGGGTGACAAAGGTTACATTGGTCAACACCTACGTAAAAGGCTTGAAACCAAATACGAAGTTGATGGTGTTGATATGAAATATGGTCTGGACATTTTTAATTTAAATTATCAAATGTCTATACTATACGATACTGTTATTCACTTAGCAGCTTTTGTTAAAGTTAACCAATCGGTTAATTTTCCCTACCAATACTATCACAACAACATTGAAGGTACTAAACATGTTCTTACAAATACTAGGTATGATAACTTTATTTTTGCCTCTACTGGCTCTGCTGAAGCGCCAAATAACCCATATGGTTTATCTAAAAGAGCGGCTGAAGATTTAGTACAGGATCATTGTAAACGTTTCGATAAATCTTACACAACATTCCGGTTTTATAATGTGATTGGATCAGATGGATTTTTACCAACTAATCCAGATGGTTTAATGATGAATTTAATCAAGGCAGAATCAACAGGCACATTTAATCTATATGGTTACGATTATGATACACCAGATGGTAGCGCAATTAGAGATTATGTACACGTTAATGAGATATGTACAGCTATTGAAACTGCTATTGAAAATCCAGCCAATGATGTGGAAAATTTAGGTCATGGCCAAGGAACTTCTGTCCTAGATATGGTTGAGATTTTTAAATCAGTTAACAAGATTGATTTCAAGATTAAATTATGTGATAGAAGACCAGGTGATTTACCGATTTCCGTATTAAAAAATGTCTCGCCTTACATGAAAAAACAATATACAATAGAAGAACTATTGGAGATTTAAATGAAAGTATACATTAGCGGTTACAGAAACCATTGGATTTCTCCATATACAATCCTGAAAAAGGTTTGTTTTTGGGAGAAAGATGATGGTGTCTTTTATAACCTTGAAGACAAGCCAAACCACAAGTATGATAAGTGGATTCACCGATTGGATCCTATTTGTATGGCTATTCAAAAGGTATTGGATTTTATTCATCCAAGAATTGAATATGTAAAGATTGACCTTTACGATACGTGGTCAATGGATCATACTTTGGCCAATATCATTCTGCCAATGTTGAAGCAACTAAGAGACAGCAAACACGGTGCACCTAATGTTGATGATGAAGATGTGCCAAGAGAATTGTGGTCTATCTATGCATTTCCAGAAAAAGAATATCATGTTGATGGCAATCATTTCAAACGCTGGGATTGGGTTCTTGATGAAATGATTTTTGCTTTTGAACATAAGAACGATGATTCATGGCAAGAGTCGTTTAGTTCAGGTGAATTTGACTACAAAAGTGTGGCGTGTGAATGGGACGAAAACGGCAAACCTAAACTGTTTAATATAGTAGAAGGACCAAACCATACATACAAGTGTGATTATGAAGGCATGAGAGCAGTTGAAGAACGTATTCAAAATGGCTTTCGTTTGTTTGGTAAATACTATCAAAATTTGTGGGATTAATATGAGTTATATTTCACTTGATTCAAATAACAAAATATTTTCTGTTGCAGATTTAGAAGATGCACAGCTGAATTGGGGTACAAACAATAGTATTGTATCTCAAGTAAGGCCACCAGTTTATAGTAATACCATTAATACACAACTCGAAGACACTAAAACATATCCCATTAAAGGTAATATGTTAGAGGTTCTATATGAAATAGATAAAGTGGCTGCAACAAGAGGTGGTATCACAAATGAAGGAATAAAAAAGATTTTATGTAAACTTTTAGTGGAGGAGATATACAACAAAAATATGATATCGTTTATGATGCATGATGACATTCAAGATGATACAAGAAGATTTGTAGCAAGAATATTTGTAACAGAAAAAGATGACACACAACTATTACAAGAATGGAGAAAACACCATGAGCCACGAAGATGATAAATTCAAACACTCTAAACGTTTGATGAAAGATGAAAATGCCATCAAAAAACAAGAAAAGATTGCACATGAGTTTGGCCATGACGTTAAAGAACCACATAGGTTTAATAAACATCACGCATTGAATTGTGGTAATCCTAAATGTGTTATGTGTATGAACCCAAGAAAATCTTATAAAGAGAAGACAATACAGGAGCAAAGTTTTGAACAACCAAAATTATATGCCGGAGAATCAGAGAATTGATACAAGTCTTTGGGATAAAGATGAGCAAGTAGAGTGGGACTGTGATAACAGTTCTGTTGAAATGTTAGAAGAAGATGATGAGGAGTGAATG
>Ga0208742_1000635_pt1 | contig 11853 bp, 9 predicted proteins | sample CryBogCBH28Sep08_FD_184601 | JGI IMG/M metagenome (GOLD analysis project Ga0208742, IMG submission 184601) | Freshwater microbial communities from Crystal Bog, Wisconsin, USA - CBH28Sep08 (SPAdes) (version 2) | ecosystem: Environmental > Aquatic > Freshwater > Lake | place: Crystal Bog... | reverse complement strand
CGTCATATGAACTCAGGTGTGGCGATATCTGCGGTGCAAGAGCGAGCACCGGAATCGGCTTAGTCGCTGCATCTGCAGGGGCCGCGATCAGAGCAAGGGTGATCGTTAGTGCATAAACTACTTTTCGAATCACGCCAATTCCCGTGATCGATCACGCGCGGCTTTCATAGCGCGGGCAACGAGACCATTTAAATCGCCCTCTGAAAAAACTTTGAGACCTTCAAACGTCATTCCCTTAGGGCTCGTGACATTTTCACGAAGGGTGGCAGCGCTCTTTCCACTTTCGGTCAGCATCCGAGCTGCGCCTAAAATAGTTTGTAGAGTGAGAGTTTCTGCGATCTCCGGGCTGAGGCCTAGCTCAACCGATCCTTGAATCATCGCTTCTACGAAGGCGAAGAAATATGCCGGACCAGAACCGCTGGTTGCGGCGAGCGCATCCTGTAGCTCTTCCTCCACGTGAACGACCTTGCCGCATGCCTCTAAAAATTCTTTGGTGTAAGCGAGCTGTGCTTCGGTGGCGTGAGCGCCCGCCGACATTCCAGCCATTCCTACTCCGAGTGAGGTTGGCGTATTTGGCATTACTCGAATGACAGCTTGGCCATCGGCCAAAAGCTCTGAAATCGTTGAGGTCTTCTTGCCCGCTAAGAACGAGATCACCAGCGCCTTGGGATTAATTACTGGGGCAATTACATCGGTCACTGTGGTGAGGTCCTGTGGCTTAACGATGATGAGTAGGACATCGCAACTCTGGGCCATCTCTTCGAGAGATGCAGGTTGAATTCCGTACTTCGCGGCTATCTCTGCACTTCGCTCTGGACGACGAACTGCAAAACTAATCTGAGCTGGAGTAGCACCGGCCTTGAGTAAACCCACCAAGAGCGCTTCGCCCATATTGCCAACGCCAATAAATCCGACCTTGGCTCTGCCGATCTCAAAAGTACTTTCCACACCCAAAGACTAGCCAATATTTAACCGGTGATGATTGTGCCAAATCTGCCCCTAAGCCTTAGGCTCTAGCCACTATGCCTGAAGTTAAAGATGGATTTGCCCGCGATTATGTTGAATTTGCGGACCCTGCCAAGCCCGAAGAACTCTTCCGCTGTGACCTCACCTGGCTCACCTCCTATTGGAGCTGCATCTATGGCGCCGGTTGCTGTGGAATCGATGCGGATAAGCCAGATGCTGGTTGCTGCTCCGACGGCGCCTACTACTCGGATGAAGCGGATGAAGATCGCACCCTTGAGGTAGCCAAGCGTCTCACTCCAGATATGTGGCAATTTTTTGATGAGGCACAACCTAAGAAGAAGAGTGGCAAGTTACAGATCTCTGAAGTTGGTTTAGATGGCGATCGCAAAACTCGCAAAGTAAATGACTCCTGTATTTTTCTGAACCGCAAGGGATACACCGCGGAAGGTTTCACTGGAAACTTCGGTTGCGTGCTTCATCACCTAGCGCAAAAAGAGGGTGTGCACTTCGTCGAAACAAAGCCTGATGTCTGTTGGCAGCTCCCGATTCGTCGTAGCTTTGAAACGCGTGAATTTGGTGATCGCGAAATTTCTGTCACTGTTATCGGCGAGTACGAAAGGCTAGCGTGGGGCGATGGTGGTGCCGAGTTTGCTTGGTACTGCACCGCTAATACCGAAGCGCATGTTGGTCGCGAACCGGTGTATGTTTCTAATAAGCATGAACTCATTGCACTCATGGGCGAGCTGGCATATGCCGAACTAGTTAAATTCTGTGATGCCAGAATGCAGGCGATTGCGCTACTCGCGAAGGAAGTGAAGAAGAATTCGCTCCCTCTCTTTGTGATTCACCCAGCGAGCGCAGCTAACGGAAAGTAAATGGCAAAAGCACCGGCCAAAGATCCATTCCGCTGCGTTGAATGCGGTTGGACCACCACAAAGTGGGTTGGTCGTTGCGGAGAATGTCAGGCATGGGGCAGCGTAGAAGAGATCGCAGCTCCGAAAAAATTATCACTCGTTGCGGGTCCTGTCACCACTGCTGCCACACCAATTGGTGAAGTGAGTTTAGAGAGCGCGAAGGCCCGCACCAGTGGTGTCGGCGAGCTTGATCGTGTGCTCGGTGGCGGATTAGTTCCCGGCGCAGCAATCCTGCTAGCGGGTGAACCAGGTGTAGGAAAATCAACGCTACTGCTCTCTGTTGCAGCTGAATCAGCAAAACAGAATTTGCGCGCGCTATATATCAGCGGTGAAGAATCAGCCTCGCAAGTGCGCTTACGCGCTGAACGCCTTGGTGCAATTCACCCTAATTTATGGCTTGCTGCAGAAAATGAACTCAGTGCAGTCATTGGCCACATCGATGCCGTTGCTCCAGAAATTCTGATTGTTGATTCCATCCAAACTATTGCCAGCGTTGCAGTTGATGGCGCTCCTGGTGGAGTTACTCAAGTCCGCGAAATCGCTGGAGCTCTCATTCGTATAGCCAAAGAACGAAACATCACCGTGGTTCTTGTCGGCCATGTGACCAAGGATGGTTCGATTGCTGGCCCACGATTACTCGAGCATTTGGTCGATGTCGTACTGAATTTCGAAGGCGAACGTCATTCCAGATTGCGACTGATTCGCGCAATTAAGAATCGCTTCGGTGCATCCGATGAAGTTGGTTGCTTCGATATGTCAGAAGCCGGAATTATCGGATTGCCTGATCCCACCGGTCTCTTCACTACTCGTCATACCGAACCAGTTCCAGGAACGTGCGTCACTGTTGCGCTTGAAGGTCGCAGGCCGCTACTCGCCGAAATTCAAGCTCTCGTTGGCGCGCCGGTCGCGGAGGGTCGTGACTATGGAAACTCTCGTCGCGTTACGTCGGGACTTGATAATCCACGCACCTCAATGACGCTCGCTGTTTTGGAGCTTCGCGCTCACATCAGACTTTCTGGACGCGATGTCTATGTCGCAACCGTTGGTGGAATGAAGATGAATGAACCATCCGCCGATTTAGCCGTTGCACTCGCAGTTGCATCAGCGGCAAAAGGGTTAGCGCTCCCCGCAGATCTAGTAGCAATTGGCGAAGTTGGGCTCGCTGGCGAAATTCGTAAAGTCACAGGCGCGCTGCAGCGGATCAATGAGGCCGCACGACTTGGCTTTAAACGCGCAATGGTTCCGATGGGCTCTGATCTAAAAGTCCCTGGAATTGAAATCATGGAAGTCGGTCGACTCGAGCAGGCAATCGCAAAGGTAAAGATCTCCTAAGGTGCAAGGGCTCGTCCTCGATTGGTTTGAAGAAAACAAGCGTGATTTGCCGTGGCGCAACACCACTCCCTGGGGTGTGATGGTCAGTGAATTCATGTTGCAACAGACACCCGTCAATCGCGTCCTGCCAGTGTGGAACTCGTGGTTAGAGCGGTGGCCAACTCCGGCCGCATTGGCGCAAGCGAAGAAGTCAGAGGTCATTACAGCGTGGGGCAGGCTCGGTTACCCACGACGAGCGCTGCGCCTCTATGAGAGTGCTGGAATTATCACTGCCCGCTTTGATAATCACGTCCCACGAACTATCGAAGAACTTCGTCAACTGCCTGGTGTTGGCGAATATACCGCCGCTGCGATCTGCGCCTTTGCCTTTGGTCAACCGACCCTAGTTTTGGATATCAATATCCGACGGCTCTTTGTGCGCGTGATTGATGGCATGGAATCACCGACGAGCGCGCCAACTCAGAGTGAACGTTCACTTCGCTATGAATTGATTCCTGAAAACGCTCAAGATGGTGCGCGCTGGGCTGCGGCAACAATGGAGTTGGGTGCATTGGTCTGTACCGCGAGAAATCCATTATGCGATGAGTGCCCCCTGAAAAATATCTGTGCCTGGCGCAAAGCCGGTTATCCAGCTTCAGAGATAGTGAAAAAGAGCCAAGCCTGGAACGGTACCGATCGCCAATGTCGTGGCACCGTGGTGCAGGCGCTGCGGGAAAATTCCCGTCTCTCCAAGACGCAGCTTCACGCGCTCTGGCATGAACCATCGCAACTTGAATTAGCCCTAAAAACGCTACTTGCCGATGGCCTCATCGAGACCACCGGCAAGAGCTACAAACTTGCGGATTAGTTATTAGAGGTTGGAGCCTCTTCTAAATCCCCTGGTGTATCTGGCATGGTTGACTTAACAACACCCTTGAAGGTGAAAGTCTCTGTGCCATCTTCTGTTGCGACATCTACCAAAGTGATCTCTCCTGGCTTTACATCGCCAAAGAGGATCTTCTCTGACAAGACATCTTCGATCTCGCGCTGAATGCAACGACGTAGCGGACGCGCACCAAGAAGTGGGTCATAACCCTTCTTCGCGAGCAAACTCTTCGCGGTAGCGGTGAGCTCAATGCCCATATCCTTTGCGCGCAGACGCTCATCGAGGTTGGCAATCATCAAATCAACGATCTGAATGATTTCAACTTCAGAGAGCTGATGGAAGACGATGATGTCATCGATACGGTTGAGGAACTCAGGGCGGAAGTGATTCTTCAGTTCATCACCCACCTTGCCCTTCATTCGTTCGTAGTTGCCGAGCGCATCATCTGAATTATGGAAGCCAAGTCCCAACGACTTCGAGATATCGCGAGTTCCAAGGTTGGTGGTCATGATGATCACTGTGTTCTTGAAATCTACAACGCGACCTTGTGAGTCAGTGAGTCGGCCATCTTCGAGCACTTGTAGAAGTGAGTTGAAGATATCTGGGTGAGCCTTTTCGATCTCATCGAAAAGCACAACCGAGAATGGCTTGCGACGAACTTTCTCGGTGAGCTGTCCACCCTCGTCATAGCCAACATATCCTGGAGGTGCGCCAAAGAGGCGAGAGGCGGTGTGCTTCTCGGAGTATTCAGACATATCGAGTTGAATCAATGAATCTGAATCACCGAACAAGAACTGTGCCAAGGTGCGTGAAAGCTCGGTCTTACCGACACCAGAAGGTCCGGCGAAGATGAATGATCCGCCAGGACGCTTTGGATCTTTAAGTCCAGCGCGAGTACGACGAATCGCTTGTGACAGCGCCTTGATCGCTTGATCTTGGCCAATCACGCGACGGTGGAGTTCATCCTCCATGCGGAGCAGACGTGCAGTCTCTTCTTCGGTCAACTTGAAGACTGGGATACCAGTTGAGTGCGAAAGAATTTCGGCAATCAATTCTTCATCGACTTCGGCGACTACATCGAGATCGCCAGCACGCCAGGTCTTTTCGCGTTCGTTCTTTTCGGCAATAAGCGACTTCTCTTTATCGCGTAGCGCTGCGGCGCGTTCGAAGTCCTGCGAATCAATCGCAGACTCTTTCTCCTTGCGAGCGTTTGCAATCTTCTCGTCGAACTCACGAAGCTCTGGCGGCGCAGTCATGCGACGAATGCGCAGACGGGAACCAGCTTCATCAATGAGATCAATTGCCTTATCTGGCAAGAAGCGATCAGAGATGTAACGATCAGCCAGAGTCGCAGCGCTTACGAGCGCAGCATCAGAGATCGAAACCTTGTGATGGGTCTCGTAGCGATCGCGAAGACCCTTAAGAATTTCAATGGTCTGAGGAAGAGTTGGTTCCGCAACTTGAATCGGTTGGAAGCGACGCTCGAGCGCAGCATCCTTCTCGAGGTGCTTACGATATTCATCGAGCGTAGTTGCACCGATTGTCTGCAACTCGCCACGAGCAAGCATTGGCTTCAAAATATTTGCAGCGTCAATTGCACCTTCGGCGGCTCCAGCGCCAACAAGAGTGTGAATCTCGTCGATAAAGAGAACGATGTCACCACGAGTGCGAATCTCTTTCAATACTTTCTTGAGGCGCTCTTCAAAATCACCACGGTAACGAGAACCGGCAACGAGTGCACCGAGATCGAGTGAGTAGAGCTGCTTGTCGCGAAGAGTCTCTGGAATATCGCCCTTCACAATTGCTTGTGCCAGACCTTCAACGATCGCGGTCTTTCCAACACCAGGCTCGCCGATCAAGACTGGGTTGTTCTTGGTGCGACGTGAGAGAACCTGCATCACGCGCTCGATCTCTTTTTCGCGACCAATCACCGGATCGAGCTTGCCCTCGCGAGCAGCTTGAGTGAGGTTGCGACCAAATTGATCAAGTACGAGAGATGTTGTCTGAGTGCCTTCAGCTGGTCCGCCACCAGAAGCAACGGCTTCCTTACCTTGGTAACCAGAGAGCAGTTGAATAACTTGTTGACGCACGCGGTTGAGATCTGCGCCAAGCTTCACGAGAACTTGTGCTGCTACGCCTTCGCCTTCGCGAATGAGGCCAAGCAAAATGTGCTCGGTGCCGATGTAGTTGTGGCCCAATTGCAGAGCTTCACGGAGCGAGAGCTCCAAAACTTTTTTCGCGCGAGGTGTAAATGGAATATGGCCGGATGGAGCCTGTTGGCCTTGGCCGATGATCTCTTCGACTTGAGCGCGGACTGCCTCAAGGGAGATGTTCAGCGCTTCGAGTGCCTTTGCGGCGACGCCTTCACCCTCGTGGATGAGACCAAGAAGAATGTGCTCGGTTCCAATGTAGTTGTGATTGAGCATGCGAGCTTCTTCTTGAGCCAGGACAACGACTCGGCGAGCTCGATCGGTAAAGCGCTCGAACATGGGGCACCTCTATTCTTGATGAAGACTTACTTACGTCCTAATAACGCTAGCCTACCTGTAACGCTAGCCGAGCGAGATTTATGCCCAGCGGAGCAGGGCTAGGCCAGCACCCGCAACATGCGGGTATTTCCCAGGGTATTGGGCTTCACCCGCTCAAGATCAAGGAATTCAGCCACGCCTTCATCGTAGGAGCGCAGCAGCTGCTCGTAGACATCGTGCGTCACGGGAGTGCCTTCGATCACTTCAAAGCCATTTCGACCGAAAAATTCTGTCTCAAATGTTAGACAGAAGATTCGAGAGACGCCCAGAGCCTTTGCTCGCTCCACGACTGCCTCAATGATCTTGTTGCCAACCCCTTTGCCGCGCATCTTCTCAAGCACTGCAACGGTTCGAATCTCGGCCAAATCTTCCCAGAGCACGTGGAGCGCACCGCACGCCACAACTTCGCCTTCGTATTCGGCAACAGTAAATTCCTGCACTGTTTCATAGAGGGTAACTGTCTCTTTGGCGAGCAAACGACGAGCTAAAACATAGGCATCGATGATCTGACGAATTGCTTTGATATCAGATGTTCGTGCTGGACGAATAATTACTTCACTCATGAGCTCTCGCTTAATGCTCTTCTGGCTTTACGAGTGGGAACAGAATTGTTTCGCGAATTCCAAGACCGGTAAGAGCCATGAGTAAACGATCGACGCCCATTCCCATACCGCCCATAGGTGGAACTCCGTACTCCATCGCTCGCAAGAAATCTTCATCGAGTGGCATCGCTTCAACATCGCCCTTTGCGCCTAGCGCTGCTTGTTCTACAAGACGATCGCGTTGAATGACTGGATCGATCAGTTCGGAGTAACCGGTGGCCAACTCAAAACCTTCGACGTAGAGATCCCATTTTTCGACCAAGCCTGGAATTTCACGGTGAGCACGTACCAGTGGTGATGTGTCGACTGGATATCCCTTAACGAAAATTGGCTCGTTGAGTTGACCTTCGGTGACGTGTTCAAAGATTTCTTCCGCTAACTTTCCAGCAATCCACTTTGGGTCAATCTTCATTCCAAGTTTGGTTGCAATTGCAGTGAGTTCAGAGAGTGAAGTCTGCGCGGTAACTTCTTCGCCTACTCCCTCTGAAATGAGATCAAAGAGATTGGCCTCGCGCCATTGTCCGCCTAGATCAACGTGGCGACCATCATGGTGGGTCACAACGTGTGAGCCAGATGTTGCCATTGCAGCTTCTTGAATGAGTTCGCGCGTCAAGGTCGCGACCGTGTTCCAATCGCCGTAGGCGTGATACGACTCAAGCATGGCAAATTCTGGTGAGTGACTGGAATCTGCGCCTTCATTACGGAAGTTGCGATTAATTTCGAATACTCGCTCGAGTCCACCGACGACACAACGCTTAAGAAATAGCTCTGGCGCAATACGCAAGAAAAGTTCCATGTCGTATGCATTTGAGTGAGTTTTGAAAGGTCTAGCCGCAGCTCCGCCTTGCATCACTTGCAGCATAGGAGTCTCAACTTCAATGAAGTTACGCGCCGCAAATGAGTCACGCAGGGACTTCATCACTTGTGGACGCAAGCGCGCGTTGTGACGAGCCTCGGGACGAACAATCAGATCGACATAACGCATGCGCACGCGGGTCTCTTCGGAAAGCGGCTTGTGTTCGACCGGAAGCGGGCGAAGTGACTTTGCCGCAAGCTCATAGCTATGAGCCAAAATTGATAACTCACCGCGCTTGCTTGTAATGATTTCACCGGTAACGCTGACTAGGTCACCTAGATCAATCTCACTCTTCCATTGATCCAAAATTCCTTCACCGACTTTGTCGAGTGAGAACATCGCCTGGAGTTCGGTGCCATCGCCCTCGCGAAGAGTGGCGAAACAGAGCTTGCCTGTGTCGCGCTTAAAAATTACGCGGCCTGACAGAGATTCGATAATGCCGGTAGCAGTATCGGTCTCGAGGCCTTCGTGACGCTCTCTGATCTCTTTGAGTGTTGCGGTGCGTGCAACAGCGACTGGGTACGGTTCTGCTCCGCGCGCCAAGATGGCAGCGCGCTTTTCGCGACGAATTCGAAGTTGCTCGGGTAGATCGTCTTCAGTCATAGCGAGAACCTTATCTTGTTACTTATCTGCGCCAGAATTACGCTCGAAAATTAGCGCCAAGCCAAGCAGAGTGAGGTCTGGCTCGTGCTCTTCGAGGGTCTCGCTGATTCCAAAGACAAGTGGAGCAAGGCCGCCAGTTGCGATCACCGTGGTGGTGCCGGCATCTGGATAGAGCGACTCGAGCTCGTCGATGATGCGGCGCACCAAACCATCCACCTGGCCAGCAAAGCCATAGATAGTTCCGGATTGCAGCGCTTCAACGGTGTTTTTACCGATGACTGAGCGGGGCTGGACGAGTTCCACTTTACGTAGCTGCGCCGCACGAGCCGCTAGCGCTTCAACTGAAATTTCAATTCCCGGAGCAAGCGCGCCACCTAGGAATTCACCTTTCGGGGAGACCACATCCAAATTTGTAGAAGTGCCGAAATCAACAACGATGCAGGGTCCATGACTACCAAAGAGCGCATGTGCTGCGAGCGTGTTGACGATTCGGTCTGCGCCGATCTCTTTCGGATTATCAACAAGGAGCGGAACGCCTGTCTTAATGCCTGGTTCCACGATGGTGACTGGAATCTCAGCAAAGTAGCGAGCGATCATGTGTCGTATCTCGCGAAGAGATGCCGGAACCGTTGAACAGACTGAAAGTCCGTCGATTGTGATTCCGTCGAGTAACGAATGGAATCGCAACCAGAGCTCATCTGCGGTATCTCGAGGATCAGTCTTTACTCGCCACGTCTTTACAATGGTGTCATTCTCAAACACACCAAGGACGGTATTGGTATTGCCGATATCGATTGTTAAAAGCATCTACTTTTCCATCCTCAAGTCGAGTCCAATATCTAATGCTTTTGCTGAGTGAGTCAACGCTCCGACAGCTAAATAATCCACGCCAGTTGCTGCATAAGCTGCTGCGTTCTCGATAGTCAGACCACCGGATGCTTCTAGCTTTGTTCTGCCGTTGACGATTGCTACTGCTTGTCTGCACATCTCAACGTTCATGTTGTCGAGTAATACGAGATCGGGATCTCCTTTCAGAACTTCTTGGAGCTGCTCCAAGGTATCCACTTCTACTTCAATCTCGGAGTGCGGATGCAACGCCCGGACCTTGGAAAAGGCTTGCAGCACTCCTCCAGCAGCAACGATGTGATTATCTTTGATGAGCGCAGCATCTGAGAGCGACATCCGATGATTCACACCGCCTCCCATGCGCACTGCGTACTTCTCCAGAAATCGCCAACCAGGAGTGGTTTTGCGGGTATCGCGAATCTGCGTTGTTGAATCTGCTACTGCATCGACCCATGCACGGGTCAGAGTTGCGATGCCGCTCAAGTGAGTGAGGAAATTAAGAGACGTTCGCTCTGCCAACATAAGCTCGCGTACATTACCTCGGGCCTCTAAAACAAGAGTTCCCGCTTCATTCTCATGTGCGCATGTGATCGGCGCATAAATATCGGTAACTCCAACCTTGTTGAGTACTGCAATCGCCATCGGAATGCCAGCAACTACTCCCGGTGCGCGCAGGTGATACTGCGCTACCCCAATCTGATTCGCAGCAATGGTTGCCTCCGAAGTAATGTCGGTACCACCTTGCAAATCTTCGGCCAACGCTAAAGTAATGAGCGCATCCGTACTCGCTGCCAATTCTTTATCCATCACGTAATTCATGGTTGTACAACTCTCTGACGAGTAGTGCTCCATGAACCATCACTCGCTAATTTCTCGATGATTCGAAGCTGCCACTGCTCACTTGTATCCGGAAAATCACTGCGCCAGTGAGATCCGCGAGTCTCTTGGCGTTCTAGTGCAGAACGAACAATTGCAACAGCCAAGAAGTAGAGATTAGAAACTTCCCATGCATTTACATCAGGAGTTGTGATGGTGCGCTTTGAGAGTTGATCAAGCGTGGCCAGAGTTGCCTGCAAACTCTTCTCGGAGCGCATAACGCCACCACCTTCGCTCATCGCCAATTGCAGAGGAATGCGAATCGCTGGATCGAGCAAGAGTGTTGGCTCATCCGCCTTTTGCACAGCCTCTTTCTGCTCCGGTAGGTGCGCCGCGATATGCTCAGCAATTCGTGCGCCAAAGACAAGACCCTCGAGTAAGGAATTTGAGGCGAGACGGTTAGCACCGTGAGCACCCGTGCAGGCACTCTCACCGCAGACATAGAGACCCTTCACGCTACTTTCACCGTTCAGGCTTACGAGCACTCCTCCAGAGGCATAGTGCGAGGCAGGAGAAACCGGAATCAACTGAATCTGTGGATCGATTCCATTAGCTAAACACGATGCGTAGATAGTTGGAAAACGATCTGGAAAGTCAGCGATGCCAGTTGCATCAAGCCAGACGTGAGGAACGTTCGTCTCTTTCATCTGGTTAAAGATTTCTTTAGCGACAATGTCGCGCGGCGCTAGCTCTACTTGTGGGTGCTTGCCTTGCATAAAGCGCTCACCTTTGTGATTGAGCAAAATGGCACCTTCACCACGTACCGCTTCACTGATAAGTGGTTGTTGCCCTGCCTGCGTTGTATCTCGCCACAAAACTGTTGGATGGAATTGAATGAATTCAACATCCGCTACTTCTGCGCCGGCACGTAGCGCAAGTGCAACTCCATCGCCTGTTGACACAGATGGGTTCGTTGTTTGCGCATAGACCTGACCCAGTCCACCAGTTGCGATAACCACCGCGCGACTACGAGCTTCACCCACGCCATCACGCGAACCTTCGCCAATGACATGCAACGTAACTCCGCAGACACTGCCATCTGCTGCATGGAGCGCATCAATAACGAGAGCGTGTTCGATAATTTCAATTCCTGGATCTTCTCGAACTGCTGCAAGAAGAGCGCGTGACACTTCTGCGCCAGTTGCATCTCCACCAGCATGCAAAATGCGATTACGGTGGTGACCACCTTCGCGCGTGAGTGCAATCTCGCCACTCTCGGCTTTATCAAAAACTGCGCCACGAGCGATGAGTTTGCGAACCGCCTCGGGGCCTTCACTGACTAATACTTCGACTGCGGCTAAATCACATAATCCAGCACCGGCAATTAAAGTATCGCTCTTGTGTTGGTCTGGAGAGTCACCAGGGCCAAGCGCTGCGGCGATGCCACCTTGGGCCCACTTGGTTGAGCCTTCATCAATAGTTGCTTTAGTTACGAGTAGTACAGATAAGTTTGCTGCTCGTGCAT
>Ga0208742_1000622_pt1 | contig 12019 bp, 19 predicted proteins | sample CryBogCBH28Sep08_FD_184601 | JGI IMG/M metagenome (GOLD analysis project Ga0208742, IMG submission 184601) | Freshwater microbial communities from Crystal Bog, Wisconsin, USA - CBH28Sep08 (SPAdes) (version 2) | ecosystem: Environmental > Aquatic > Freshwater > Lake | place: Crystal Bog... | reverse complement strand
GAAGGAAACACAATAATACTTCCCTGTTTTAATTCTGGCTGTTTGTCAAAATCTTTAAACTCAAATAAACCGCCTTCAAAATCATCATTTAATAAAATACTAATTGATAGTTTTCTAACTAAACCATCTTTGCCTACTTTATAACCATCATCCGTATGCCAGTCATAAAATCCTTGAGTGCTACTGTCATATTTACCAATTTGTATATTTACGCAATTAGATAATTCAAAATTCCATCCTGCTTTTTCGTTTGCCATATTGACATAAATTTGCGCTGTACAACCAATTGGCGAACTTTGGTCAACCCAAACAACATCTGTAATTCTTTTATCCTTATCTGCTAAAAAGTTTCCATCTTTTTGTTTAACTTGACCCTCAACAGTTTTAACTCCATCAATACTTTTAATTTGTTCTTCGCAAAACCATTTAGGTAAAACGCTATCCCAAAGCCAATAATCAAACATCAAGGTGTCCCATAAGCAGTTACGTTAGCCAAAGCAACTAAATTACCAGACGAATCTAATGATGCAACATTGGTGCCATTGTAGTTAAAGTATAACTTTGTTCCAGATGGTGTAACATTCCATCCGCCTGAGTTAGTAATATTGTTTGCTGTCGCAGCATTGCCAGTAATATTAATGCTGGCAGATGAAACCCAAGTTGGGACAGATGATCCATTAGACTGAAGTACTTGGCCGCTTGTTCCGTTGGCAATAAAGCTAGTAGTATTGGAAGCACTTTGGTAAGGAATTTGAGAAGCTGCGCCACCAGAAATATTAGCTACTGCGGTAGGGGTGCTTAATGCTACCATGGAGGTTCCGGTGCAATAAGCCAATACAGTTTGACCATTTGCAATCGTTATAGTAGATCCGCCAGTTGGTCCAAAATAAGCTGTAGCGCTAGAGCTTAAACTATTGGTAATAATGTATAGTTTTTGAACGGCAGGGCAGTTAACTACATAGCTGGCATTTTGGTTTCCGGTAATAATTACTACAGCATTGCGGGCCTCATCTGATGTTCCGTTGTAATTTGACAACGTATAGTTAGCGTTATTCATGGAAATGGTGGTTTGGCCAACAATGGCTTGTTCCAGCAAGGTTCCAAGATTTTTATTGGTAGTCGTACCCCAAGTTCCGGATTGATCTCCGTTACCGATAAGCTCCAATAATAGGCTAGTTGAGTAGGTTGATGCCATAAATATCCTTACTGATTATTAAAAATAATCGTCCAATTTGGGGTCTGACTGTCGTTAATATTACCCCAATTTGGGGTTTGACCATCGTTAATTTTAATCCATCCAGAAGAAGGTTGGCTAGAGGCAATAATAAAACTTTCTTTCTGGGTTGTTACAAAAGCAGCTATTACAGTTGGGCTGTCTGCTATAGAGGCCGATTCTGTAATATTTGACTTAAATGCCGCCAAAACAACTTTAGTGTCATTTACGGTAATGGTTTCACTTACCGCTACACTATAACCACCAATAATTGCAGATCCAACAGTGATTGTTTCAGATATAACTGGGCCAAACCTAGCTGGACCAAGTTGAGAATCTGCTGCTTGGATTGCTTCAAATACGGTTTGAGGTGATGCTACGTTATTTCCAATATCAATATCTACAGGAGATATAGACTCAATTACAGAGTAAGCAAAAGTAGCTAATACTGCATTAACATCAGCTATTGTTGATGATTCTGTAGCATTTAAATTCCATGTAAATGCTGGCGAATCTGCAAAAGAATTGTTTTCTGATATTGAGCTAATAAAAGATGCAATTGCTGATGGTAAATCAACAATACTAAATGATTCTGAAATTAAATTAGCAAAAACTGCTGTTCCTATTTGAGAATCAGCAGAGGTAATAGAATCGTTTACGGTATCTATATATGCTTTAATTGCAACGGGTAAATCTGCAACCGTTAATGCTTCAAAAATTGCAGTAAAAAAAGTAGCAACTAATGCTTCGCTATCGGTTATTGTAGTAATAGATTCTGAAATGCCCGCACCATATACATTTTTATATGGGCCGGATGCAAATGGCGCTTGAGAAAACGCATTAATGCCAAACATTATTTACCCTTCAGGGCGTCTATTTCGGCTTTTAATTCTGCTATTGCTTGGAATGCCAAAGCAACTAATTTTGGATAATCAACCGCAAGAGTGCCATCTTCTCTGGTTCTTACTGCGATTGGAAATACAGATTGCACGTCTTGTGCAATAACGCCAAAATCATTTTTTTGAATAAAGTAACCATCTTCTCCACCATGAGTTTCAAGATAATCATCGTTCCAACTAAATGTTTTTCCACCAATATATTCTACTTTTTGCAATGCAGCGCTTATTGGTTTAATGTTTGTTTTTAAATTTCTATCTGAAGAATAATAAGCAGTAACATTGTTTGTTGCGCGTATTTCGCCAGTTGTACCAGATGCTGCAGTACCAACGCCTAATGAACCTAATTGAACAGAGGCACTTGTTCCCACATCTATTGGTCCACTTCCGGTGCTTGCAATTACAGAATACTTGGATGGGTAATCAACCCAAACTGTTACAGTTCCAGTAAATGTTACTGCCGTATTTGAATTGCTAGATTGAGAAACAGTTGTTCTGGTCAGCAAAGTAGACGAAGTTAATGTGCCAAGACCGGTCTCCCAGTTAGTGCCATCCGTTGCAGAATAATAAAGCGTGTTGCCTGTTGTAATTGCAGAAAAAGCCTGAAAGCCAACTACCGAACCTGTTAAACTAAAACTAACGGTGGTGTTGGCTGTACCAGTCTGTAGGACGCGATCAGCTAACTGTAAAGCCATAAAAGGCTCCTAATTAAGACGTTGCAGTAGTCGTATAAGTAACTGCGATGGAGTCGCCGTTGGCTACGATTTTTGATCCGCCGGTAAAGTTTCCTGCGCTATACAAAACACCACCAGTAGCACTAACAGTTCCAGAAGCAGAAGCGCCTGAGTTAATAAAGCAACCAAAAATAGTGGCAGTTGCAAGCATACTGAATGTTACTGCGCCGGCCGCTTTAGAAACAATATTGCTTGGTGAAGCAGATCCGTTATTTGAGGCCGCGGTCCAAGTTGGAGCTTGACGTGCAGCGTAAATACTTGTAGATGGCTCATACCAACCAGCGTGAGTGGTCATGGTATCTGACTGGAAATAGTTAGCCGTTGCAGATGCGCTGGTTACTAAACCAAGATAGTTGGCACCAGAAGATGTTCCGCCGCCAGTACCAGTAGCACCGAAATAGTAATCAAACAAAGCTTGTTTACCAGCTGCGGTAACCAAGTTCTCTGCTAAATCTTGCCATTTAATATTGCCGTTTGCATCATAGCAAGTTACGCCATAATAGCCCTGTAGACCAACGGCTTCGGCAGCTCCAGCTCCGCGCGTAACGGCTGCTGCTGAAACATCACCGTAGTTTGATTTTTCCATAAAAACTCCTTAACTATAACGAATAATGGCGGTGGTTGATGTCGCCGTTGGGAAAGTAACTGTAAAGCTGCTAGACGCGGTTTTATCCGCGCCAAAATCTAACACTGCAACTGCAGCATTGGTAGTGCTATTGTATATTAATGCACCCCTGCAAGTAAAGCTGGCCGGGCTCCACGTGACGTTATTAAACGAGATATAAGCCGTGTTTGTAGCGTTATCACCTGTAGGGGTATTGGATATGGTTAAAACCTGACCTCCGGCCGTATAGCCGGTTCCTGACACTTCATTGCTGGAGGTATAGGTTGTAGTTGTGTTATCTAAGCTGGCAGCTGCCGTATAAAGGGCAATTTTATAGGTATAAGGGGTGCCAACGGCAAAGTTTTCCAAGCCGCTAAGTACGTTAATTTTAAACTGAGTAGTTTGACCTTGGACGATTGTCATCTAGCCACCTGATTTCTAGGAGCCACATTAAGCTTAAGCTGGCCATCGCGGTAAGCATCTCCACGCTCCAAGCCATCGCCAAGGCGTCTAAGTTCTTGTAAAGCCTCTTGGTACTTTTGTTCATAGTATCCAACAAGGTCTTGCTCGCCTTTCATAAAAAGCATAGCTTCCCGCATTGCACCATAAAATAGTACTGGATCATAATTGTCGCCTAACCAAGTAGTTCCTGTGGCATTGGTTACTGTAGCAACAGTGCAGGCAAAACCTGAACCAGCGCCACCAAGATAGGCATTAGACACATTTAAAGTATCGCCAACCACATAGAATTGACCGCCATCATTGAGTGTTACGCTGGTCACCGCCGTGCCAGAAACTACAAAAGTGCCAATCGCGCTCATGCCAGAACCATTGGTAAATGGGACATTTTCGTAAACGCCATTGACATAGCCTGTACCACCTGTAATGCTGGCGCTTAAAGTAGCAATTTGACCCTGAACAATCGTAGGTGGGTAGTAAAAATAATGCAACTCGGAGCTATAGCTTGAATCTGGCGTAGGGCCGAGCAGAACTGATAGCGCCTCAAAGTTATTGTATTGATTGCCAAAAAGTGCGTAATATTTTGGCAAACCGGTATAGCTGGCGCTGGAATAGGCTTCACGTATAAAGTTAACATCTTTGTTAATTAAATACGTGTAGTTGCCAGACCCGTCAATAACGGCTAAAGAATATGTAGAAAGATAATCGCTAGGCAAAGACAAATACGGATTAGATGCCGTCATGTTTCCAGTTACGTTTTTACGCAACGAAGGAATCTGAACGCTGTTGTAAATCCGATCCTCCGCTTCCATGACGAAACGGGGAATACTGGCTACAAATAATGCCTCAGTATTTTCAGCATAGTTCTGTATCGCGTTATACAGTTGTACATAGTTCATTAGGGTTTACCCTTAAGCCATTGGACCACGTGCAATACGACCTTTGGTAGCTGCACCATTGCCGCGAGTTTCAATACCATCCTCTACTACTTCATCGTAGGTAAAAGCGCCGCCACCATAAGTTGGGCTACGTGCGTCTACTGGATCATCTTTCAAGTCGGTATGAACTTTAGCATAAGCAGTCGCTGGCTTATTGTTACGAGCTTTACCTGTTGTAATAGCAGGGCTATCTTTGCTGGTAAACGGAACATTCTTTGCGGTTGCCATATTAACCACCTCTTTGATTTTTAGCGCGAGCTACGTTACGGCCAACACTGCGCATATCCATGCCAGTAGGTCCGCCTTTTTTAAGCTTGGAAAGGTTTGTGCCTTTACCGCCCTTGTGCTCTTGTTTGTCGTGCATTTTGAAAGCTTTTTTAATCATTGCTTTGTCTTGCTTGACATCTTCTTTCATTTCTTTTTTATCCATTGCTTTGGATTCTTTTTCCATTTTTGCCATCATTTACTCCTAAGTTGTTGATATTGTTACTGTTCCTACTTGCCCAATTGCAATCAGATAATTCAAAGTCAGAACAGTATCAAAACTGCTGGCTCCGCCTACCGGATTCCAGCCCCATTGAAACACACGACTACCACCAGATACATCTCCGGCTTGCAAATAGCTTATGCCGCTGCCTTGGTTAACTAACAATCCGTTGTTACCGGAGGCATAGTAACTGACATCTGGCCGTGGCTCCCGAACCGCTTGCGGATCGTTCACGGGGTACATACCTAATTGTAACTGAGGGTGGTCTGGATCCCAACACTCATAACACACTTTTACACGATATGGCTTGGTTTTAAGCGTCTGAGTTTTTAACTCTTTTAGCTTATAACGCTGACCACATCGGTCACATTCTGCAATTGCAAACTTACCGGAAGCAAACTTATTTGGCATTAAAGCATCCTGCCCTTCGTTTTGCCTTTCGTTTCAATTCCATGTCCGCGAACCGATCCGCCTTTTTTAATGGCTTTTGGGTTATTAAGCATTTTTAATTCTGCTGCTGCGCCACCCGTGCCGGCTCCACCACCACCGCCAATAGTGCGGTTTATCTGAGTTCCAACTCTGGGGCCAGTATCATAATATGAAACACCGGTGTACTTTGGCTTGCTTCTAACATCTCTTCCAATCTCGGCAATTATGTCTTTAGCTGCTTGCACTTCTTCTTTAGTAGCCATGATTACCTCATATAAGACATATTGCGTGGCACAAAGCGAATAGAGGCTTTTTCGCGGTCTTCTTGTGCCGCGTAGTTAAATACTTCCTCATAATATTGCTTTAATGCCATCGCGCGCGTGGGATCCATATCTGGCAATTTCATGGCTAAATGAGAAGCTAATCCTGCAACCATACATGGAATCCAACGGAAAGGAATATCGCCTACATTGATACCGCCGCCAGCGTCTTGAATCCGGCGCATACGCCAATAAACAAAGGTATAGTTTCCGCCAGAGTTTGGTGTTGGCCATACGTTAATGCAGGGCAAATTAGAGATATAAACACCAGCGCCTGATGCGTGAGAGGCTGCAGTGGTGTCATTCTGACCGCGCCAGCAGTTTGTTATTACGTTTCCAACTAAATTGGTATAGGCAATAATTTCTGAATCAATCTGCACAAAGCCAGTAGAGCCAAGATTAGTAGCATCATTTACTGTCATTGTGGTCGCTGATGAGGTTACCGCCGCGGCCAAAGTTGCCGAAGGAATGGCATTAGTTAAACCATTTTGGCGGTTGATCCAAACTTGAATTGGACGGCCATTAGTCAGTTTATTAGGAATAGTAGCGTAAGTAGACTCAGATATACGGCTAATATTAATATCAGTTTGCGTGGTTGTATTTCCATTGTTTTGACGGATAACCTGATCTAGTAAATCAATTGTGTCTACTGGCAGCGGATAAATAGCTTGCCCAGAAGTGAGCGCAATGCTGCCCTCTTCAATAGTCCAAAGGTTTATTCCACGGTTTGCCCACTCAATCGTAAGCAAATTAAGAGAACGGCGCGCTGTTCTAAGGTCGTAACCAGAACGTAACTGCGAGCCACAACGCTCAAAGGCTTCTTCTACAAGCTCAGTGAGGTCTAAATTAAATGATGTTTGTCCTGATGGATTGGCCATTTATAATGCTGACGCGGCTTTTAAAGCGGCTATCTCAGCCCTTAATTTAATAATTTCTTTATCGCGTTGATCCAGCTTTCTAAGTAAGCTATAGCTGGCCTCTGACCACATGGACATATCTTTAATGCGCTCGTTATGATCCCGCTCCATCATCTTATAAAGACGGTCTGCTGTTTTCATTTGAGCTTCTATAAAGTTAATCACTTTTTCATTCCCTTCAGGGTTTCCGCCAATCTAGCCCGCTGACCCAACTTGCCGGGTTTTTTTGTTGCTGCAGCTAGTTTCTTTGGCGGAATAGTTTTACCTTCCTTTACGCCTAATTCTTTGCGTAAAGCTCCGGGTTTTTTGATTGCTTTCTGAATCCAATTTTTTGTGGCCATGATTATTTTTTCTTTGCGGTTTTAGCCGATTGAATAAAAGCATCTTTGGTAGGCGCACCCTTGCTGCCGGGTTTTCGCATATGCTCACCAGATCCTGCTGCTATCCGTGCCTGCTTTTTATGAATATTGGCATAAAGTCCGGGCTTTGCAGAACCGCCTGCTGCCATTTTCTTAGGTTTTTTACCAGCCTCTTTCATAGCAATTGCCGTGGCCGCTTGTTGGGCTAGACCACCCTTTTTATATTCATCAACGGCATCAGGATTGTCCTTTCTATGGATAACCTTTTTGCCCGGCATTTTAGATGGAGCAATATCGCCCATTCCGCGGCTTGCCATCATATTAGCAAGCTCCGCCTTTTTTCATTTTTTTAGCCATGCCGCCGCCACACATAGCCATTACATGGTCGCGGTGACGCTTGTGGTCGCCAGCTGTATGCTTCATATAATGAGTGCTGTGATGCTTGTGATCGCCTTCTTCATGCTGGCTGATGAAGTCGTCATGGTGAACCATGTCTGGTCCTGATTCTGGCTCCATTGTTTCTTTGGTTACTTTTGGATTCATTTACTTCTCCTTAACAATATTTACCGCGTGTTTTACCTTGCTGTGCAATACCATCTGCACGGCTAGATGCTGATCCACCTTTGGACATTTTTTTAGTTTGTCCGCCTTTTTTCATGTAACCCATTTTATTGCGTACAGGAGTAGGCAATTTTGCTAATCCGGGGTTCTCTTCTTTATCTACAGGTTTTAACATACCGCCTTCCTTCGCTAAAACTTTACCGCCTTTTTTCATACCAGCCGCAGCTGGCATAGTTGCATCGCCCATAGGATTAACCTGTGGAATGTTTTGTTGAGTAGTACCAAACAATTTGTAATCGCGCTCGGCTTCTTGACGAATACCGCGCTCACGATTGGCTTTGTAATAAGCCTCTCGCTTGGACTTTTCTTTTCCGGTTTCTTCGTATGGCATGATTAGCAGTACTTCTTCTTGGTCATTCCGCCTTTTTTCATGGCGTTAACGAGTGGGCCGTTACCAACGGTGTTGCCAGACATCTTAGGCATATTAGCTCTTGTCAAGCCGCGCTCTGCGATGCCGTTGCCGTGTGGTTTTTTGCCACCAGCAGTTTTTACAGCACCCATGGACTCGCCATAAATTACGCCGCCTTTGGCATATTTTTTCATCATGCCGCCTTTTTTCATGCGGGCTCCGCTTTCAATACCAATTTCTTTACCGCTATCACCGAGGTTGGTACCGCGCGTATGACCGCGTTTTTGCACAGCAGATTCGCCATGCTTAGTTAATTTATTGGAACCTTTTTCTACATCTTTAGCCATTGTGCGTGGACCCATGGTTTCTCCGCCTTTAGCCATCTTTTTCATCGCCATTTTCTTCATAGCCATGCCGCCTTTCTTCATTCCCATAGCACCCATGTCCATTGCGCTTGGCATATCCATGGCTTTTTTTACGCCAACATTGCGAGCTAGTGCTGGCATTCCTTTAGTTGTTACTTTTGTCTTCATTTCTTTTTCCTTTCGGGTTACACCACCAGAACTAAAACCAATGTATTTATTTAAACTTGCATTAGGTAATTGTAAATCACCGTGATGCGTTTTTTGTTTATTAATACCTTCGGCCGTAGGGTTGGCGGATCCACCCTTACGAAATTTCTTGCCTTTATCCGCAGCTGCAAAATCTTTTCCAACCTTTTGGGGTATGCCTACTTTTTTGGCAAACGCGGCATTATGAGCCACGGCTTCCATCAAATTATGCTGTGCCTTGCTTTTGCTTGGCATTACTTGCCCCAGATACCATTAAACATATTAGCCAAAATAGCGCCAATCAAAGCAAAAGCGCCACCAACCATCATCAATGTTTTCCAACCACCATGAGCTTCTGCTAGAGTTTTTTGGATAGCTTTAATTGCTTCCTTAATTTCTGCCATCTCTCTAACCATTTTGTCCATGTCGGCCTGTAAATGCTCAATATCGTTTGCGTGTGTTGCCAATTCTCTGGCTGTTAGGATTGGATCAATGTCGCTCATTTTAGCATTTCCATTTTTTCAATGACTTATTAATTCTGCTATCTGGGTCATTGGCCGTTTTACTTGATGTCAATTTCTTTTTCATTCCAGTCATACGGGCGCAGAAAGATTTTTTCCGCGATCCGCCTTCTGGTTGAGGTGGTTTAATATCGTGTCCTGCTGCTTTTAGACTTGCTCTACCTTTTGCGTTAAGACCGCCGGAGGGTGACTTCCCCTCCTTGCGAGTCCATGCTGGAGATTTAGCCATATTAAGCCATCGCTTCCTGACAAACTACGTTAACTTGAACTGCAGTACTTTGGTTTGTGGTAATTGCCACTGTCAAAATATCTGCTACGTTACCTTTAATGTTAGTCAGTACAGGGAAGAAATTCTGCAAGTCTAACTGCTGCAGTGCATTGTTAGGCGTTGAGAACGCATATACAACTTCACCACCAGACAAGTTAGCCGCAGACAAATCTACTTCAGCAAACGAGTTAAACGAACCTAAAGTATTCATAGGTTTAAAGTTAACTTGGCCCAATGAGAGCTGATTTGTTGGCGTACTTGCAACCAATTCAACCAAAGCAGTAGCGCTGGTGTTTATCAACAGCGTTTGTGGCAATAGCTGACCTCTATCAATTAGTCCAATCTGATATGTGTTACCAGCAGAAGGACCATTAGCAAGTGGCAATCCGTTAACAATATCTTGGAAAGTAATTGTATTGGTCGTATTACTTGTAATTCTTCCAGTATATGGCGAAGTTACTGTAGCACTTCCACTATAACTTCCGGGGCTTGATGCTCCGTAGTTAATTGTTACTCCGGTTGCGCTTGCTGCTAGGACGTTAAACTGACCATTAAATGTTGCAGGGTTTGAGTTTGCAATATTGATGACATTACCAACAGACAAATTGTGAACAGCTCCAAATACAATGTTTACTGGGAACTGTGTTACACCGCCGACCAATGTTCCGCCGCCAACAGTTACTGCACTTACTGATGGCATTGAAGCATTGTAATAAACGAACTTGCCAACAAATTGGTTTGTACCCCAATAAGTTGCTGTTGGCAATGTGCTGTTTGCAGTTACACCGTTTGGTAATGGAATATTTAACAACAGTTGTGTTGTATTTGGTACGTTAGCAATCAAGTATGTACCAGCAGCAACCGTGTATGTGGAGCTAATACTTCCAGACAATGATCCTTGCAGAGCGCTTAAAGCATATGTGCCGTTTGCGCCCGGAGCTTGAGCAGAGTATTGGCCTACCGCTTGAACTGTAAATGCTTGGCTAAGGGTAATAACGGATCCGTTAATTGCTGAAATAAATGTATTTGCAGGAACGCCGGTTCCCATAAACATTTGACCAACTACAAAACCTGTTCCGGCTGCTAATGTAATCACGCTTGTACCAACCGCACCACCGCTTGAATAAGCTTGTGAAGCTGTTGTGCCGTAGAACGACAAGACGGTATTGGCTGCAAGAGCAGAAGTTGTCCCGCTGCTAATGGTAATTAAACCAGCCGTGCCAACAGTTTGAACAATGGTGCCAGCGGCAATACCAGATCCAATAACTGCTTGTCCAGCCGTTACTGTGGTATTTGCACCCAAAGTAATTGAGGTAGAGGCAATTGCCGTAGCAGTAGCAGTTTGGTTTACAACAAATGAACCGAATGCAGACTGCTGTTTGGTTATGGTTGTACCAGAAGCAATACCTGTACCAGCCAATGATGCGCTTGGCAAGAATGTTCCAGTTGACGTAGTAATGGTTAATAAAGCACCAGTGCTTGGGTTAGAGAATTGATAACTTCCGGCTGCCTGTGCTGTTAATGCAGTACTCAAAGTAATAATTGCATTACTTGGATATTGAATATCCGGAGCATCTCCGGGATTGCTTACAGAACCATAATAGGTAATAGCAGAAACAGTAGCGTTAGAAGCAACACCAGTACCGCTGATAGCTTGACCTACGGCAATTGCAATTGGTAATCCCGTTGACTGATTAATTGCGTTAGAAACAATAAACTGCGTTGTTCCAGATGCACCAGTCACAGTGGTATTGGTTACAAAAGCATTAGTTGCGGCAATGGTTCCAGAAGAATAAGTGTATCCGGTAGCCGTACCAAGCTGGTTAAATGACGACAGCGTAATATAGTTTGCTGGGCTATTTGCTTGCGCTGTATTGGTTAATGGATAACCATGTGCAGAGGAAAATGTAAATGTTGATTGGCTATTAATACTAGTACCAACAATCGTTGTAATTGCTGGGGTTGCAGTAGCAATAGTTAAAGATTGAACTGTTCCGCCAGTAGCCGTGGTGATGGTATTGTCAAACTGGTCTGTACCAACCGCTCTCATGCGGAAAGACATTGCTGGGAAACGAATAGAGTTTGCAGCAATTGTACGAACTTGAACCGCAGCATAGTTACCATATGAATAGGTAAATCCGCGCTGTTTATCAATACCGCCTTCAATCAATACCGATACACCGTAGTGAGTCATCACTGAAAGACCAGTAGAGCCACTATCGCGCTGCTCGTAACGAACAGGCAAATTACCAGTACGGCTCCATGGTTTAATTTGGTTTACGCCGTTAACTACACCGTTACCAGTACCGACTTGGTGCATGATCCAAGGCTCGCCATCAATGACTACGCCCCA
>Ga0208742_1000618_pt1 | contig 12050 bp, 4 predicted proteins | sample CryBogCBH28Sep08_FD_184601 | JGI IMG/M metagenome (GOLD analysis project Ga0208742, IMG submission 184601) | Freshwater microbial communities from Crystal Bog, Wisconsin, USA - CBH28Sep08 (SPAdes) (version 2) | ecosystem: Environmental > Aquatic > Freshwater > Lake | place: Crystal Bog... | reverse complement strand
ATCTATCCTGGTTAAATATTTCAATATCAAAATCTTGATAACAATTTATAAGCAATCCTGGTTAAATAAAGAACACTATGCTATGATCACTTGGAATTGTTTTCTTTTATCCGCGTTGGTAATATTTATTCAAATCATATACCACTTTTATCTTCACATAATCGTCGGTATGCAACTCGCATGAACCTAAAATCTAGTTAGAAGTTTTATTTTGGAGCAATTAGGTAGCTAGAACAAAAACACAACGAAGCAAAAGCGTAACGAAATTTTATAACACAGAAAAGTTAGACCGTTTTAGAGTAGATAGAAATTTTATTTTTAGAGTACAACAAGACTACTTTTCCCAACCTCCAAACTTGGTGCCGTAACCAGGATCAGGGTTGCCAGATGATTTGAATAAAAAGCAAGATTGCCAAATTTTCAAAATTTCAAAATTTCAATTTTTCAACTTTTTCGAAAAACTTATTTCAGAAAGATTTTCCGCCTTCAAAATCAAAAGTTATTGTTTGGACAAAACTGTTTACTAACAGACGAAAGGTAAATAAAACTCTTATTTACTTTTCAGATTTTTAATCGAAATCTGTGATTAAAGAGCTAATTTATTACCTCTTGAAAACAATTTCTCGAATTTGAAACGAAAGCTAATCTTCATTACCTTTTGTTAAAATTCTATTTTAACGTGTACAAGAGAGCTTGTAAAAGCGATATCTCTTTCAAATTGTGTAAAATTGAGAGCTTGTAAAAGCGATATCTCAACTAAATAAACTGTGTAAATTGAGAGCTTGTAAAAGCGACATCTCAACAAAAACACTTGTAAACCGAGAGCTTGTAAAAGCGATATCTCGTCAACAAGAAGTACTTATACGACGCTGTTACGTGCACCGTTGTAAAAGTCAAGGATGGCCGCAGGTCCTCCTCCAGCCGCTTTTGGTGGTGATCGCGAGTTTCTCGACGATCCAAACCAAGCAAGCGCTGCAAAGATTCAAGGCGACTTAGCCGCATTGAATCTTCAGCTGCTGCATGTCTTAAGAGGCGTTGCTCATGATGATGACCAACCAATCCTCGATGAGATTGCAGAGCAAAACAGACTCCTAATGGCTGCCTCTGACGCAAGTCAAATAAGAGAGCAGAACACTAGGGAGCTGCAACCGGTTTCCCAGGTGCCAGGGGCAGACTGGGGTGTAAACCACAATATTGCGAACATTCGCATGCACAACATTCCAGCTTATTCCGGTAACGGAGGCGATGAGTTGGATATTGTGAGATGGATCAGTAAGGTGTTCAACCTAGCGCAAGCACACGGGTTGACCCTGAATGCCACTATCAACCTCATGATCCAAGGATCGAAAGGGGGTGCTAGTGACTACATCGAGCAAATGCGAGAAGAAGGTCGTACCTTGTATCAAGTTGTTCAACAACTTGAGATGAGATACGGGTCTCTCTGTACGCCTGAAGAAGCACGTGTACGCACGAACAACATGCTTCGAAAGGACAAAGAGAGTCTGCCTGAGTTTATTGATAGACTCAGGACTATGGCAAAGATGGCATGTCGACTCGAAAGAAATAACAATCGACGCCTAACTGCCATTGACACTCTTGTTGAGGCTAACATTCGACGAGTTTTGCCGACTTCGGTCAGAATGGCACTCGAAGAACGTGTCATTAATAGAAGCCGAATGGGTTTGCCAGAGTTCACGGCTCGAGAAATCGAGAAAGAAGCCTTAGAACTCGAGCAACGTCGTAATGAGAGAAAGACAGGTAGCGAGAAACAAGGTGTTGCTGCTTATGGTAAGAAGCACAACGTCCGTCAAGCCTGTAATGTAGAATCCGATGTGAGCAGTGAAGAGGATTCTCCAATCTCTTCCGACGACGACGATCAGGGAGAAGAAGGAATCTTCTTGGTCAACGAAATCCGACGTCAAGAGCAAAAGTACGTCAAGAGAGGTCGTCCGATCGACCATGCCAAGGTTCAACGGCGAGCCTTTGGACGGTACAATGACAAGTACAATGAACGTCATGGAAATCAAGGTAAACATTTTAAGAAACCGTATCACCAAGGTGCTAGGTTAGCTATGTTACCTGGACCAGCCCAACAACTCAGAGGTCCACCTAATCCGTTAGATCAAGGACCAAAGAGAAATGTTTATGAATTATTGAACCTTGCAAACTGCTCCAAGGGACAATGTATTCAGTGTGGCTATGATGGTCATTTTATGAAAAGCGATGCATGTGCTCTCCGAGACAAGTCTCTAATGGATAAGCCATGTGTTAAGTGTGGTAAAGGACTTCATAGTGCTGATGACTGCCTTAGGGTGTATCAAAAGAACTATGGTGCTCAACCACAGCCTCAAGGTGCTGCTGCAGCCCATGAGCAAGCTGTAAAAAACTAGATTTAGGCTATCAAGGCTCCGCTTTTGATGTAAGCCCTACGTCTGACTTATCGGAATGGGATAAATATCTTAAGGAGATAAGTCCGGAAATAAAAGAAGCTAAATATAACCTTCTTGATGTTCCGTTATCAGGTTTATCAACTCTTATTCAGCCTATTTCGCCTGAAAAAGTTGTTGACAATATTAAAAATGTAGAATTTAAGAATAAGAGCGTAAGTTCGAATATTCTTGATTCAAATAAAAATAACAACAAAACTAAGAATAGGAGTGTAAACTCTAATATTCTAAGTTCGATTGATGATGACACAGACGTCCCATACGCCCTCTGTGATACACCTGTCAATCAAGTTGTTCCTATCTATCAGATTCGTAGTCGGTCCTCGGGCTGTAAGACTATGAAACCTATGGGTAGTGCGTTTGTCTCAATACAGATGAGCATAAACCGGTTACAAACCAAGGTTGATGCAAATATATGTATTGATACAGGTGCTGATATCACATTGTGTGATAGCAAATACTTAACTAATCATTTTGGACCTGACGCCGTAAGGAATCACGTTACTCCAATGATTAAACCACCCAGACTTCGGTCTGCTACTGGTCATAATCTTAAAGTTCTAGGACAAGCTAAAATAACCTTGTATCTAGGCGAATACGAAATGACTATTAGGGTGGCTGTATTTGAATGTACAAGTAATATTTTTCTGTTAGGCAGTGATGCATTTTATAACAGATTAATATACGACAGAGGAATGTATTTAGCATTCGCTGATAGTAAGTACCCGCCTATTCCTATACAATACGAATTAGCGAAGGGTGCTGTAAGAACTTTAAACCAATATCAGGTGGCACCTCGGTCACACGCCCTGATACAGGTTAAAGTTGTAGAAAATGCTCAGTTCACAGGACGAGAAGTAATTCTGACACCTTTGACTGAACATGATATTAATTGTAAACACTTAACATATGTAGGCAATACTCCCTGCACGTGTGGTGTAAACACTCTTGTAGTCAATACTGTTGCAGTTATTGACCCACAAGGCTGTGCGTTAGTGTTAATTGAAAATAATACTGACGATATTTTAACTGTTCTGGAAGATACTGAAATTGCCGATGCCAATTTAGTCTCTCTAGACGAGAATCCTGATTGTGATGTTTTTCAAATAGAACAGTCAGCTGATAAATTATTGCCTGAAAAGTTGAGCCAGTCATGGCCTATATCAGCTTTGAAAGGTGAGCTCATTGACAAGATACCTAATAACGTAATTGTTCAGTGGGACAAAATAAATAAGTCTGTTAATAATCGAGAGCTTAACTCCGAACCTCTTGACCTTAACGACAAAATTTCTTCTCATGCCATTAATTATGTACATGATAAAGAAGAAAGAAAGAATTTATTAGACGGTCTTGGTGAAGGTTTTCCCGCACCTCCGTCTGGTACGTCCATTCATCCCGATCAAGAGACGGAAGTCGACCCACTTGATCCGGAAGCTTGGCTTAGTAATGTTGAAAGATCTCATTTAACCGACCAGGAATGGTTAAAGTTAAAAGAGGTACTCATTACTAACAGAGATGCTTTTTCAAAGTCGAAAACGGAAATAGGATGTTGTAACTATTTTAAAGTAGAATTGCCTTTAAAACCAGGTACTGGTTATTTATATAATAAACCTAGACCTCTTCCGTTTAAGCACCGTGAAATAGCAGCTGAAACAATTTCTGAATTATTAGCTAAGGGTGTCATAAGACCGAGCAAAAGCCCTCATGCTACTAATATTGTATGTGTAAAGAAAAAGACAATAAACGGTGTGGTAAGCTACCGAGTTTGTTGTGATTTACGTCAAGTAAATGAGCATTCAATACCCAATCGTTTTCCAAACTATTGGATAGAAGATGCTATGTCTAAGATTCAAGGAGCCGCTTTCCGATCCGCTCTTGATTTCAAAGACGCATTTCATATGTTGGTACTGGACGAGAAATCAATTCCAGTCACAGCATTTTATTTTAATAATGTTCTCTACGAGTACGTCAGAGTGCCGTTTGGTCACGTCAACGCGATGAACGCCTTCTGCTGCTTGATGGCCTTGCTGTGCGTCGACTACCCAGCCGCGTCGTACTACGCTGACGACCTGATGCTGACGACGAAGACGGATCACACACTAGGTAGAGATCAATTATTTGACCAGCATTTAGTACATATTCATGGAATGTTACAACGTATTATAGATGCAGGCCTTAAGCTAGTTGCTCATAAATGTCAATGGTGTTACGACGCCAATAAACCAATGGAGTGGCTAGGATTTACTATGGAAAATAATTTGCTTAAACCACAAGAAAGTAAAGTAAAGGCAATTAAAGAATTCCCTGTACCCACTTCAGCAAAGCAAGTTATTTCTTTTGTATCAACAGCTTCCTTTTATAGAAGATTTATTAAAGGATTTGCTAAGATAGCTCAACCTATGTATGCAGTGGCCAACACTGAGCCATTTGTATGGACAAGACTAGCACAAGACTCATTCGTAAGATTAAAAGAAGTCATGTGTTCAGACACTGTTCTTAGGTTACCTAGACAAGGTGAACCCTTCCAAATCTATAGTGATGCCTCTGCGGGAGCCATCGGTGTAGTTTTGTGCCAAATAGACCCGGTTGACAAGAAATCTCATCCGTGTGCCTATGGGTCTAGAAAATTTAATGATTGCGAAATGAAACTTTCCATACCATGCAAAGAGTTATTAGCAATTGTTTATGGTTTAAATTTATGGAGTTATTATATTTGTGGAAATCCAATCCAAGTGTTCTCGGACTGTAAAGCTTGGACATTTCTCAAAGTACAAAGTGGTAACTCAGGAAAAATATCTCGACTTGCTTTGTTAATCTCTGAGTATGACATATCTATCTCATACGTCAAGGGAACAGCAAATAAAGCCGCAGATGGTTTGTCTAGAGCTTATGATGATGGTTTAACTAAGTTTGATGATCAGATTACAGCTAGACATCCAGCGTTACAAAAGTTAGAAGCTCCAGAATTACCGGAAGGCGAAATTATGAAGCTTACTGACTATTTAGACAAGTGTGAAGACTTTCTCTCTACACACTGGCCTAAAATTCTTAAAGAGTATGATGAGCTGAATCCTGTAAAGGATGACGACGTTCAAAATATTCAGAGTATTAAGTCTGGACCGGAAGGTATAAAGGACTTAAACTCAGTTCAATTCGACATAAATGCCGAGGCTGTATATGTTGATGCGACTATTCAAGAATCTGCTATACTTCATATAGATAGAAGTTATGCAACTGAGCTCGGACATCGATTTAAAATGCAAAAATATCCATTTCAAATCGACGATGACTTTACCGATGCAAGTACGTCAATAATTTGTGACTCTGAATCCGTTTCATCCGATGTCTCCGTAAGGTTAGAAGATGAAATTAATCAGACCACAGATAGTAGCTTTAAAGCCGCATGTTTTAACATCCGACTTGTTGCTATTAATGAATCCTGCTTCTCACTTGATGCGTTCTCGGACATGCAACATCAAGATGAATTTTGTTCTAATAAATTAGAATTAATTAAGAAAAAGGATCAAAATGTTTTCAAATCAGGCTACTTTGTAAAAAGAAAAATCCTGATGCGAAAAATGGAAACTAGGGATGGTCAAGTCTACAATGTAGTTTGCATTCCCAAGGTTCTAGTTAAACCACTTTTAGAAAGCTCGCATAAATCTCTATTAAGTGGTCACTTTGGTAGTCAACGATATTTCCTCAATATGAGCCGCAAATATTATTGGCCCAAAATGAAAGATGATATAACCAACTTTCATCATTCATGTTTACCCTGTATGTATAACGATAAATTTCCCGTAAAGTACATTTCAGGTTATGTAATAAGACCTTTATATCCAATGCATGTGGTACACTGTGATTTGATTGTAGGTCTACCAAGAGCTTTAGACGGAAGTCATGCAATATTGCTCTTATATGACGGATTTTCAAGGTTAACCTTCGGGATACCATTAACCTCAGAAAAGGCCGATTATGTAGTCAAAAAGCTAATGAGTCACTTCGTCTCAGCCTTCGGGCTGCCATGGGCGTTACACTCAGACAATGGCCGGAATATTGACGGAAGTCTTATCCGCCATTTAGCTTTAATGCTTGGAGTCTTAAAGACTTCAACACCTCCACATACGCCTAACGCCAATCCTACGGAAACCATGTGCGGCGCGGTTAGTATGTTAATTAGGAAAGCACTAAATGAATCAGACAAGCGTTATTGGTCCCTATGTCTGCCATTTGTGTTAAATGCTTTAAATAGCACTGTGCATACAGCTACTGGATATAGTCCTAACTCTCTTTTCTTCGGAAGGTTTCAAGAGAGAGAACTAATTCCACTCATTCCCATGGACTCAGAATCCGCTAATGTGAATGAATATTTTCAGAAAATGAGACGGTTTCAAGAACTTGCATTTCAGATCGTAAGACATAGAAATGAAAGAAAACTTGATGCTAAGAAGGAGGTCTGGGATAAAAATGCCAGAACTCACTCGTATAAGCCAGGTGACTTTGTGCTAGTTAAGAATAACAATCCAGCATCTGGTCCTGGTAAAAAGAAACTGAGAGCGATCTATGTTGGCCCTTTCAGAGTTCTTAAATCTTACATGTCTAGTCTTATTGTCGTTCCTTGGACCGAAAACAGTAGACTAGAAGAGTATAATAAGGATCCGGATTTGTTTAGGTTAATGCACCGAGGTGATATAAAACCTTTTCATACTAGACAAGTTTCAGTGAAACACTGCAAACCTTTCTACGGTAATCTGGAAACTGAAAATATTGTTGACCCAATCATGCTAACACGATTCTTAGATGCTCTAGGTGTTGACAATAATGATGAAATTCTATCTGAAATAGATAGAACTTCATGTAGTGATTCGTCCAATCCGTCAGGACCTGGTGACGACTCTCTACCACCTCGTAACCGAGGTAATTTAAATAGAAGGAATCCAAGGATGCCTCCCGCGCCATCCCGTCATGATTCTTCTTCTAGCTCTTCGTCCGGATTTTCGGATCCGAACGGTAATCCTAACTTAGCTCCAGCGGTAGTAATACCGAATGCTGCTGCTCCGTTAGCAAATATTGCACCGGGCCTAGGTCCACCTTTGCAATTAAATAATCCGGGACTAACCCCGGAACAAGTTGAACTAATACATAGATACGCCGGTGATCCAGCCGTAGCTAATTTGCTTGACAATCTTGATATCTCGGAAGATGATAAAAGATTGTTGAGACGGTATTATCAAGCTGAATCTAATATGTCAACGGTATCCGTAAGGACTAGAAGCCACCGACGTAAAATAGATGAACTTGAACAACTTGTTAGAAGTGCAGATCCAGCCGTTCGTCAACGAGCTGAATTTGAACTTACACAAGCTTTAGAACAACTAAAAACCGACAGGCAAGAGTTTGAGCTCAATCGAAGGACGCTCTCATTTCAAAATTCAAATGATTCGTCCAACGATGATAAGTCAGTCCATTCTGATTCAGACCTATCCGTTCTGAATCCGGATGAATTGCCTAGCTTTGAAGTTCAGAGTGATGAAGGAAATCTACTTCCCCAATACTTTGATGCGGAATTTGATCCTGACCAGTCTTCACCTGCTCAGCCTCAGACTCCCAATATTAATATAAGAGTGCCGAATTTGTCTATAACAATTAGTCACTCTACTCCTGTAAATCAGCCGCAAGGTGAACCGTTTACTAGGAGACCTCGAGTAGCCAGAACTCCTACAGATGTAAATCGAGACGTACGAGTTCAGGACTGGGTATCTAATGTTTCTCCTCATTTTGGAGCGACTCATGATCCTTGGGGTGGAGCTGGAGCTGCGGAAGCAAGTGCTCCAGTCGTTACCCGTCGAGGCCGTGTTAGTAAGCCCGTGGTACCATATGATGCAGCTGCTGAGTCATCAAAGCAAAAGCAAAATAAGGAATTATCAAGGGCAATTAAAGAGAGCAAGGATGCTGTAAAGCATAAATCTGTAGCTCCAGTTGAAACTGAGACAGGAGCCTCGGCTAGACAACCTCCTCAGGCATCAACTACTGAAACCGGAGCATTGCCACGGCAAACTAATGCTCCAGCTTCACAATCATTTAATCCTTTCTCAAGGAGTAATATCATGCCACGCTCACCTGCCGGTCCGTCCGGTCAATCCGGACCCTCAGCGACGCATCAACCGGAACCGTCCACGTCGGGTCAACAAACAAGGAGAGGTGAAAATTCTAAGAAATCAACTACTACTAAGGTTCCACAAAATGTTGAAAAAGATAACTGGGATTGAAAAACTGCCAGTAATCATTTTATTTTAGAATCTGAGAATAAATTAAAAACTGACCTATCCGCTCAGAATTGATTTATTATAATATTACTTATCATATCATATAAATTAAAACTGACCTATCCGCTCAGAGTTAATTTATTATAATCATATCATATAAATTAAAACTGACCTATTCGCTCAGAATTAGTTTATTATAATATCACTTACAGTATCATATAAATTAAAGCTGACCTATCCGCTCAAAATTAATTTGTATCATATATTATTATATCATATAAATGAAAACTGACCTATCCGCTCAGAACTAATTTATCATGATATTATTTGCTTATCTCATAAATTAAAGCTGACCTATCCGCTCAGAACTAATTTATTATGATATTATTTGTTTATCTCATAAATTGAACTGACCTATTCGCTCAGAATTAATTTATTAACCTTATCTTGATGTTATAAGAGAAAAACAACGAAATTTGTTTGAGCGTTTTTTTTTCAACAGATAGCGCTTTTGTAAGAAATAAAAAGCGAAATCTGTAATAAATTATTGAGACTTTTGAAAAATCAAATTTGGACACTCCTTATGATATAACAAATTAAATAAGCTGAGTAACCAACATTTAAGTTGAAAATTAACTAGAAATTATTTCAGTAAATTTATCTATATTTAAATGTCAAAGATTTTCCAGTCAAAACATTTTATTATACTTTTAAGAAAGTTTTAAAAACTCTTTTGATCTATTTCGCTCAATCATAATTTCAATATGTTAGTTATGAACAATTATTAACATTTTAATTAATTATTCATAACTAAGGGGGCAGCCAGAAATATTATTAAAATTTTCGCGAAAAGTTTTTGCATTAAAAAGACCAAAAACGCTTCAAGAAAGTAAAATCAGAAACATTATAATTTCTGTGAAATATTTTGCATTAAAAAGACCAAAAGCGTTTCAAAAGAAATAATGTATCTGTTCTCTGGTGAGGGACGAGAAAGTATTTCTGAGCAACTCAAAACGAAAATCGGGTATATTTCATACTATTACAGAGGAACATTTTGTAAAGCTTTGGTGAAAACTCGACCTACTTCCGCTCGACTTTACCACCCTAGCCGCAATCTGTCAAATTGGAATTTGCTGATGAAACAATAAAATATGTTTGTTTGGACGCGCGAACTAGCTCAAGAATTTGACCTAGCAGATGCCGCCAACAATATCATTAGCAGACATCCTCCTCCTCATTTATCTATCAATTTGTTGGCGCGATCATTTAGCTCAAAATCTGACCTAAAACAATCTCCGCTAATAAAATATTTGCTTCATTAAAAAAGGAAAATTGGATTAGTCCTGATAAAAACTCCTTTTATAATAAGTAAAATTTACATGTAAAAAGTTACAAATATGATTTGATTGAGACATACTCTCTCTCAATCAGAAATCTAAATTGTAAACTATTGAATTATTTAATATCATATTATTTAAGAGACATACCCTCTCTCCTAACTAATCATATTAAATAAGAGAAATAAAATAAATAAAAGTATAGTTGAAACAATAAGCGTCAGCGTAATAATTGTTTCTACTAAATTGGACTTTGACCAATAAAACAAGAAAAATCTGGCTTAGGCTAAAAACAAGATTTCTCAGGGACAAGAGATATGAGAGACCGCATCTTCCGTCCTCTCTCTCTCCTTCCTGTTTTATTGTTTATCATTTCACTTCTCTCTCATTTTAGAATGAAATTTAGCTATTTAAGAGGAGCAATTTGAGTCATTTCTCACAGTCTTGGCTCACTTGGCCAAGGAAGAAGATCTGAGATCAAAAACGAAATTTGTCAAAGACTCCGCCCCGAAATTTTGTAACTTACTCGCACATTTCAAATTTCACACACTTATTTTATTCCTCCATAACGCTAGTTCTCCCATCTCTTTTTAAGGAATGGAGTAGAAAGAATTTTTTTTAGAAACATGAAGTACAACAATGCGCCATATTTGAAAATCAATGGCTCACTGTTCATGCGAGTGCAAGATCAAGCAGTTGGTCTTCCTACTTACATGCAGGTAGCCACATATTCAGGTGGTAACCATGACTCGTCTACCCACAAAGGGGTCGCACTCCGCTCCGATCCCCTTAATGGAAAGACGGTTGATTCTCTCTCAGGATTGTCTAAGGACAACCCTATCCTGAGGCCTGAATCAACTCTGGATACATTAGATAACTTCATCACACTGATACGGGCTGAGGTAAACTTCTGTATGCGGAAGTTTAACATACACACTTGGAAACAACTTGAACGGTCAGCCAGGCACTTCTTAGAATCCCTGGACAGACTGAGAGAGTTTGAGCGAGACGCCATGAGTAGGCCAGGCGTGATAGCCCAGATAGAAAATATTCAGGCTATATTAAACAAAGCAAAAGAGGGTCAATCCGGACATTCACAGGCAAAGCCTCCTGAACATCCAAATAAAACCCCCCAAGCCAAGGTCAATGGTGGTCTTAGGACTAAAAAGCCAAAAAACCAAGGCTCCCATGACAAGGTTAAGGGTAGTCCAAGGACTGAAAACCCTAAAACCTTGAGGTCTCACAATAAGGATAAACGAAATTCAGAAACCCAAAAGTCTGAGGCTAAAAGTCCCTGCATTTCGGTCGATGGTAGTCCTAGGACTGATAAGCCTGACACCCAAAGAGCAGTGTGTACGCCCCCAATTCTCAGAAAAGGTGGTCCTAGGACTAGAAAGCCTGAAATCAGAGAAACAACGGGTATAACCTCTTCTGAGGGTACAGGTGGTCCACGGACTAAAAGGCCTAGAACCCAAGAATTGGATCAATATGATGAGGATAGACCACTCAAAAGGCCTAGAACTCAAGAATTGGTTCAATATGATGAGGATAGACCACTTAAGGTAAAAATATCACTCAAGGGTTTACAAGATGATAGCGAACTCAATCTGAAAATTTCTTCAGTTAGAGGTGCTAGTAATTCTCTTGCCCCAGAACCAGAGTTGCATACTACTCCAACTCGTGGTCCTAGGGTAGTAGGTAGGCGTAAGCTGCAACCCGCTCCAGCTGATGCTTTACCTAATGATGACGAAGTTGAGTATCTAGAAACAGTTACTGCAGAAGATCTCGACTCGTTTTTCGAATTTCAAGAGGACTCAGCATTTATGATGAGTCCAGGTAGGCTCATCATTGATGAAGACTATGATGACATATCAATTGTTGACGAACTAGATGGAAATCTAACAAGTCCGTTGACGTTTACCAATACTATTTAATGATGGATTGTAAAATCGTAATCATCAATTATCTAGTATGCCTATTTCTTGTAGCTACTGGTGCTC
>Ga0208742_1000610_pt1 | contig 12171 bp, 8 predicted proteins | sample CryBogCBH28Sep08_FD_184601 | JGI IMG/M metagenome (GOLD analysis project Ga0208742, IMG submission 184601) | Freshwater microbial communities from Crystal Bog, Wisconsin, USA - CBH28Sep08 (SPAdes) (version 2) | ecosystem: Environmental > Aquatic > Freshwater > Lake | place: Crystal Bog... | reverse complement strand
GTGTTGAGGTAGAAACACCGTATGAGAGAGAACCTACATTAGGAAATGACGAAACAGAACCATCACTAGGATTAACCGATGTAAGTGTCACACTTATCAGGGAACTTGCAGGAGTAACTGAGGTATAGACTGCATTACCATAAGCAGATGTATATGCAGATCCACTGAGCGTTCCTTTGAAATTATAGTTACCCAAGGTAACTTGACCAGAGTAAGCAGCATCCGTTTTTACTGTTACTGTAAACGTTCCATATGTATTATTATTAACACTACCAACAGCTATATTAAGTGTTCCGGTGCCACCAACAGCAACACCCGTTGCGTTGTTAGAAGCACTCGATGCAACAAACGTCGTATTACTTGGAAGAGCAACAGAAACTACGCCGTTAGTTAAATTGCTACCAGATGTATTACGATAAACAATCGTATAGGTTATATTCTGACCAGCCGTTGCACTTGCAGGACCAGCTGCTGTAACGTATGCAAGAGGAAAACCTGAAATAGTACCGGATGATGAATTACCAAACGATCCAGGACCTGCACTTAAGTAAACCCTACCCCAGTGACCACCAAGCGCACAACCCGATCCTACCACAGTTACTTTAATTGTGTCTCCAACATTGACCTGCGAACTATTGCCCGCCCAATCGACTAACTGCCAATTGAGATAATCAATCGAAGCATTAGTTGGACTCAGTAACCATGGAATTCCGTCTGCACCAGCAACATTTAAATTCGTATATACAATAGTTCCTTTGGTTATATTTTCGATCTGAACAAATTCATACGGCTGCTCATTATAAGGATGACCTGGATTATACAAAATCGGAGCAATAGCAAAACGCACATGAATATTTCCATCAATAGGATCAATGTCCTGCGATTTGGTTGTGAATGATTTTGTAGCCGTCGTTAAATTTTTATTCTGCCCTGTCGTGTCATCATTATTACGCTTATTTATTAAGAGCGAATTTTGAGTAACATTATTAACCGTAAATATCGGTCTAATATAAGATACGTCCGGATCTGCTACGTTTCCTGTAATTTCAGCTGATACCGTACCCCCAGACTTGATAGCTAAATTTGCGAGCGTTAAGGGAGGACTTGTCACTGTAGCAGCCGCACCATTAGGACTTAAAATGCCTTGATTTAGACCACTGGCGAGCGTCCAACCGCTCACTGTGCCTGTAATATTATTATTTGTTGTCACTGAGCCAAAGTCGGCTGTCGCGTTTGGAGTAATCAGAGCGATATGACTTGGTGTAACTGCATTACTATTTGCAGACATTAAACTCGTACCGATTACATTAGTTGCCGATACCGTGAATGAATATGCCGTATTGTTTGTTAACCCTGTGACTACAATTGGAGATGCCGTTCCCGATCCTATGAGCGAAGTACCTACAGCTTGCGCTGTATAATAATTTACGTTTGCTCCACCGTTATTCCCAGTTGTAAACGATACAATCGCTAGCGAATCACCTGCAGTAGCCGTAACGGCTGTTGGAGCACTAGGAACTGATTGAGCAAAGCCTTCAACTGTGAGAAGCACAAAAAAACTCACGCTCATTACAAAATTGAAAATAAAGCGCATTATAAAAAATTAGATTAGAGAGAAACTGATATTCACTTTTAAAATCACCGAGAAATAAAAAGTATAAAAAGCATTAACTGAGCCTTTGATACGTTATCCTACAAAATGATTTTGGTAAGAAGATTAATCTAGAGAGATAAACTCGCGTAATTTTATCTAAATAACGCAAATAAATGATAATCAATAATTAATGAATGTTCATTAATGAATCGCCGTTATTCAAATTCTAATAAAGGCTGCAATTGTATGAAACTAAATAAAAGATTTTATATAAATATCTTATTAACAAAAGGTTACAATAGTCACTTTATTAAAAATGATCGCAATGAAAATATCTTTGTTACGCAATCTGGTACTTTTTTGGCATTAGATTTAGTAATAAAGTAGCATAAATTAACCGCTACAGTCGCTTTCATCCACCCAAAGTCAGGCTTGTATAGTCCTTCTTAAACCACCCAAGCGCAAAAAAAGCATCACGTCTTAGGTGATGCTTTGGTAATTAATTATGCTTAATTAACTTAGAAATGAACTTCAGCTGAGAATGAATAAACTGCTGGATCTCTATAACGATAAATGTAGTTAGGTAACCCTGTTCCTGTATTTTGGCCAGTTGAGCCAGTAATACGGTAAGGATTTCCACCATTGATCACATCATAAAGGTTTTGGACAGAACCTCTAAAGGTAACCGTTTGGCGTCTAATCTTAGCATTATAAATTGCGTAGAGACCAACAGGCATTTGTCCACCGTGTTTGTAAACAACACCATTATAGATAGCTACATTGTAGTTAGGTGTAAGAATTGCATTAACACCAACACGAAGTCCTTTTGCGTGAGGTACTTCATAGTCAGCTACAAAACTGCCTAAATACGGAGCACTTCTTCTACCCTGCACGGAATTTGTGAGCGTATTCGAATTGATGATCGTTTGAGCACTAGCAATATACGTTGCATTTTCTGCCATTGAAGCCGTTCCACCTGTCGCATTAGCAGCAGTTGTTCTAGCAATCGCAGCATTGAGTAACGATTGAAGAACCCCAAAGTCTGGTGCAGCAGTTACATCCTGTATGGAAGCTGTTAAACGAAGCTGTAGACCGTAAGCTCTACGTCCCTGTATCGTTAATTCACCACCCTTGGATTCTTCATTCGAATTAACCGTCTTTCTTTCGTTATTTAGACCGTTAACTACTGAGATATAACCAGCTTGTCCTGGAGATAAATTATTTGGATTAATTAAGTCTTCTAACTGGGTAGCATTTAAATTATCGGGAGACCAAACAAAGGGTACGTTCTTACGTTTGATATCGAATACAGCTGCCGTTACGAAAACTTTCTTATCAAACAAGTCGCCTTTAAAACCGGCTTCATGAGTAACACCCAAGATTGGACCTAAAACTTGACCGTAGAAGGTTTGAGCGGACTGCCAATTAAAGGATGATGAATAGACACCGTAAACACTGAGGGTTGCAGAGTCGCGTTTGATTACATCAAAGCTAAACCCTGCCATTTCACTGCGTGTACCTAAATCATAACTACCGTCATAGACATAAGCTGCAGGATTAACGTCCGGATTACCTGGAGCAATAATATGTCCCGTAGCATCAGTTGTGTACGTATAAGCAGCAGGAATTTTGCGGCTTACACGGCTAAAGCTGATACCAGCCATAGTATGCAGTCTGCCACCCCAATATTCACCAGAAAGAGAAGCCGATAAGTTACGGTTGTATCTGATATCAACATAAGGTCCTGTGTTTGTGTAGTACTCATACAAGACAGGATGGAAAGTTGGGCTTGTTTTTAGATTTTGAAGTAGGAATTGATTCCAGTAAGCAGTAGTTCCAGCGGTTGGATCATCTAAGTATGCTCTGAAATAAATCGTATTATTAGCTAAGGTTCCTGCAGCAGCATCGTTCGCTACACCGAATCTGCGATTCGATGCGAAATCTTTTTGACGGGATGCAGAAACAACCAAGTACTGACTTGTCCATTTTCCGAATTCGAATGGATAAGCCATGGAAACTCTACCTACATCTACACGGTTACCGAAAATCTTAAATGGTGTAGTACCGGTTTCATCGATATAAAGTCTACCCTTACTATCAACACCCATAACTGGAGGAGTCTGACTCGTACCGAACGAATTATCCGTTCTATTTTGAGCCTGGAATTGTTGATTATAGGAAAATTCTAACGCGAGTTTATTGATGTTTTGATCAAGCGTAATAGTTGCTACATTATATGGTCTATCTAAGTAGTCATTACTTCCAAGTGCGTTAAAGTTTTTACTAAAACCTTGATACTGTTTAGCAACACCACCTGGTAAATAAATTGTCTCAGTCATACCTTGTAATAAAGCTAATTGATTACCACCAGCGGCTGTTTTATCGACCGAAGCCAATGTACCTGGATTTTGAATAATGGTGCCATCAGACGTGTAATACCACTTATTGGAAGAAGAAAATCCTGCACCAGGAGCTGCGTTTTGATAAATGGAGATAGCATTATCTGCTCTACGGCGTGTGTATTTACCCGCTTCGCCTTCAACAATTAATGTAGTGTTTTTAAAAGGCTTATACTGAACCGCCATATCTTCAGCACGTAAGCGCTGATAATTGTTTTCAATGTAAGTCGTATCTAAGCGGTCAACGATATTAAGACGAACAGCGAGTTTATCATTAATCTTACGGTTAACATCGAGCGTAAAGCGACGAGCACCGAAACTACCAACCATTGCATAAAGATCGGTAATGCTACGCTGAGAAGGACGCTTTGTGTAAACGGTCACTTGTCCACCAGGAGCTGCGTCACCGAACATAAGAGAATTAGAACCCTTACTGAAATCTAAACGCTCAACATTGTAGGTATCCGCAGGAACATACCACATGAAGAAGTTACGGGAGATTGTGGTACCACCAGTTAAACCACGGTAGCTTACGCGGCTATCGTCATTACGTGATTCGTTACGTGGTAATACGGTTAAGCCCGCAACGAAACCTGCTGCATCATCCATAGACTCTAGACCTAAGTCCGTTAAAAATTCCGACGTAAGAACGTCAACCGAAGTAGGAACTTTAGATAGCTCTTGATTCGTTCTTGTACCAACCAAGGTGCTGGTAGCTGTCCAAGAGTTGTCGCCTTTATCATCCACGGTAAATGGATTTAAGACCACAACATCAGATTTAGACGTGTCCTGTGTTGAAGCAGAGGCACTAGATGCCGTTTGTGCATACCCAGATTTCAACGAAATCAAAACGAGTAATGCATAGCTCGCGCGAATAATATTCTTCATACTACGATATATTTATAAGGGGGTTAGGTTAACTATAAGCAGATATGTAACAAAATAAGGTCAATGTTATCCTTATGCATACCTTGCACTATTATTTTAGTTAATTTTGGATATTTTATACTCTTAAATCGTTATATATAATATACTTATATTATATTAAGGTACACTAAATTCAGACCATATGTTTACTGGTCCCTAGGATACCACACGTTATAAATTAACCAAAGTGGGTCAGCTTCTTAATAAGCCATGCATTTCGGTTATCGTATAACTAAGTAATTATTTCTTAGTTATACAAAAAACGCATATCATCTCATTGTTTAAAAAGATAGCGAGGACTATAACTTTTCTGAAAGGTAGGTGTTACTTAACCAAATACACGTTCTCTACGCTTTATATAATCTTTAATTAGAAGTCTTAACTCAGTATAAAACTCCGTTCACTTCTTGCCTAGTACAACTGCCTATCAGGCTACTTTATGCAAAAAAATAATCTTTCCTCTCGTCGTCATTTTCTTAAGCAGTCATTAAAATTAGCAGCAGCACCACTTATACTTAATTTCCCATTATTTGGTAAGGATGCACCGAGTAATCGTCTTAATCTAGCACTCATCGGCTGTGGAAATATGGGAGTGAGTGGAGATTTAAAAAACGCACTCGCCTGTGGTGCTAATATAATTGCCGTCTGTGACGTTGATGAAGCAATGATGAGTAAGGCGATTAAATCTGGTGGTGATAAAATGCTTACTACCGCTCGCTATACCGATTACCGCGAACTCCTTGAAAAAGAAAACAGTTTAGACGGTGTCATTATCGCAACCCCTGACCACTGGCATGCCGCTATTTGCAGTTATTATTTAAAAGCCAATAAACACGTCTACTGCGAGAAACCACTGACCCGTACGATTGCTGAAGCAAGAAGACTTAGAAAACTTGTCGCGACAAGTAGATCAGTAACCCAAATGGGAAACCAAGGCAGTGCAAATCCAGCTCTTCGCCGTAGTATCGAAGTCATTAAAGCCGGTGCTCTCGGTACCGTAACCCACACCCACGTTGTTTCACCAGGTGAGAGATATCCTACCGGTGTAAATCGTCCTGCTGGTGAAGATCCAATTCCACAAGGATTTAATTGGGATTTTTGGGTAGGACCAAGTCCTATTAGGCCATACAAGACCGATATCTATCACCCATACAAATGGCGTGGATGGCTTGATTTTGGAACAGGACAAATTGGCAACTGGGCAACCCATTCACTCAATATTGTCATACGTGCTCTTGAACTAGGTATGCCTGATCGTATCGAAATTAATGGTACAGGTCTTGGTAAAGAAGCGTACTGGACGGGTGGAACAATTACCTATCAATTCAACACCTGCAATACGGGAAAGCCTTTTTCAATCTACTGGCACGAAAATATTCCAACACCAGATGCATTTAAAGGCCTACCTAAAAATGATGAAGGAACAGCGGGAGTCGTCATCGTGGGAGACAAAGGAATACTCTACACAAACCCACATAACGGACATGTACTCATCAAATTAAACGGTGAACAGGTCTGGAAAGATATTTTATGGCACCAGCCAACCCATACGATTGCAGCGACCCTACCCCGTGTGAAAAGTCACATGCAAGAATGGCTTGATGGATGCCAAGGAGGTCCAAAGCCTTACTCGAGTTTTGATATTGCTACCCGTATGACCGAAACCTGTTTACTCGGACTACTTGGTACCCAACTCGGAAGCAGTTTCGATTATGATCCAGTAGCCGGTAAACCAAAGTCGCTCAGCGCAGATCACTTGATTGATCCCGTGCAGCGAACCAACTGGATTTCTTAAAAAGTCGATCTTCTTGTAAAAAAAGACTCTGACTCAATAGCAGGGTCTTTTACAAACCGATTCGACTAACGCATACGTAAATAGACCCAGTCTCCTACTTTGAGGTTAAGCTTGGTAAAATTTTGCCGAGCCATTTCAACTTCAATAATCTGATCGTTATCTTGTCTTGCACAGCAAAGACGAGCGAGAGGACCCGCTGTATTCACACTCACTAAATAGGCAGCTTCCGTATTGAGTGCTTCAGCAGTAGCAAAGACTTCAATGTCATGAGGCCTGACATAAGCCACTTTACCCTGAGCTTCATTGAAAGATGCGGCATGTGCAAATCCACGCGAAGGCAGTTGCAGCTGATTTACCTTACCTAAAAATTCATACACAAAAGGCGTCGCTGGTTTGTCATACACATCTTGCGGTTTACCTACTTGTTCAATCGATGCTTGATTCATCACGACAATCTCGTCCGAAATTTCCAGCGCCTCTTCTTGATCATGCGTTACAAAGATGGTCGTTAGATTTACCTCTTCATGTAACTTTCTTAGCCAGCGGCGTAAATCCTTACGTACTTTTGCATCTAATGCACCAAAGGGTTCATCGAGTAGTAAAATTTTAGGATCAATCGCTAAAGCACGCGCTAAAGCAACACGCTGTCTTTGACCGCCTGATAATTCGGTAGGATAGCGTTTATCTAATCCACCTAACTGAACAAGATCGATTAACTTATGCACCTTATCAGCAATCTCCTGTTTCGTTGGTCTATCCTTCCAGGATTTCACATTTAAACCGAAGGCAATATTATCAAACACAGTCATGTGCTTAAACAAAGCATAGTGCTGAAAAACAAAACCTACATGCCTTTTACCTGCGGGAACACGAGTTACATCCTGATTATCAAAATAAATGGCGCCACTGCCCTCATCTGGAAATTCAAGTCCCGCAATAATTCTAAGCAGCGTTGTCTTTCCCGAACCAGATGGACCTAAGAGACTCGTTAACTTTCCTGTTTGTACCGTAAGATTCACGGACTTTAACGCGGTGTAGGAACCGAAGGTCTTACTGATATTTGAAATTTTAACACTCATGACAGTTAAAGGGTTTTCTTATGCTCGAGTCTCCACTCAACGAGTGACTTGATAATTAAGGTAACAATGGCAAGTAACGCTAAGAGCGACGCAACAGCGAATGCTCCCACAAAATTATATTCATTATATAAAATTTCGATATGAAGGGGGGCAGTATTCGTTTCTCCACGAATATGACCACTTACTACGGAGACCGCCCCGAATTCTCCCATGGCTCGCGCATTACAAAGAACAAGACTATAGATAAGTCCCCACTTAATATTAGGTAAGGTAACACGCCAAAATATTTGCCAGCCATTTGCTCCTAACATGACTGCCGCATGTTCTTGGTCGGTTCCCTGCATTTGCATCAGTGGAATGAGTTCACGAGCAACCATAGGAAACGTAACAAAAATCGTAGCTAGAATAATCCCGGGTTTTGCAAAAATAATCTGAATATCATGAGCTATAATCCATGACTGTATGGCGGGGAATAAGGGATGACTACTTGCAATGTAGACACCTAACCACCCTTGCATGCCAAACACTAATACATAGATAAGGCCCGCAATCACCGGTGATACAGCAAACGGTAAATCAATAAGCGTAATTAAAATACTTTTACCTCGAAATTCATACTTAGTTAAAACCCAGGCTGCACTGAGTCCGAAAATAAAATTACACGGCACTACAATCAAAGCCGTAAGCAAGGTGAGTTTTATTGCAGATAATGCATCGGGATCAACCAGTGCTTGATAATACGTTGCTACACCCTTTCTTAGCGCCTCTTCAAATAGAGAGTAGATAGGTAAAATGAGAAAACAGGTTAAAAAGAGTAAGCCTATTCCTGTTAAAAGAACACGAAGCCAGACAGGATCAGAGGCTTGCTGTCTTGTTTTAGCGCGAATATCAGCGATCTTGAAATAATGTTTCATGATTTCCGGTAGCGCTGACTCCATTTCTGAAGCAGGTTAATGATAAGTAGTAAAATAAACGAAATCACAAGCATGACAGCCGCTATCGCTGTCGCTCCTTGGTAATCATACTGCTCAAGTTTTGTTACGATGAGAAGTGACGTAATTTCGCTATACATCGGTTTATTGCCTGCAATAAAAATGACTGAACCATATTCACCCAGTGCACGTGCAAACGCTAAAGCAAACCCCGTGATAAGTGCTGGTAAAAGTTCGGGCAATACCACACGGCGTAATGTTTGCAGTCTACTTGCTCCTAGAGTTGCAGCAATTTCTTCCAGTTCCGGTTCACACTCACGGATGATCGGCTGAAGGGTCCTTACAACAAAGGGCAGTCCAATAAAAATAAGGGCTATAAAAATACCGGGCCTATCATAGGTAATTTTTCTTCCAATAACTGAAATCACATGCAGAAAAGAAAATTTACTTTCTAAATATACCAGTGATGTCGTCCAAAGATGATCCACGCCACTGAGTGCACCCTTCTTAGAATACACAGCAGTAAGTGCGATACCTGCAACGGCAGTAGGCAGTGCAAAGGGCAAATCAATAAGTCCGTCTATAATTTTTCGACCAGGAAAAGAATAGCGTACTAACACCCATGCAACAATAAGTCCAAAAATAGCATTGGCTGCCGCAGCACTGAGTGCAGCTCCAACCGTTATTTTATAAGAAGCAACTACCCGTGGGTCTGTGACAATATGCCAAAACTCATGCCAACTAAGCGTGGCTGCTTTTAAAAAGACAGCCAAAAGAGGTATAAGAACAATGAGCGATAAATAAAATACCGTGTAACCTAGTGATAGGCCAAACCCGGGTAATACACGTAATTTATTTTTAGCCATGGGGGTAACTACGGCTTATAGATTTGATCGAAGGTTCCACCATCGGCGAAATGTCTCTTTTGAGCCTTAGCCCATCCACCGAACTGCTCATCAATCGTTACTAAGGTTAAATCAGGAAAACGATTTTTATTTGCCTTAAGTAGCTCAGGATCAATTGGTCTTAGATAATGTTTAGCAGCAATCTCCTGCCCTTCTTTAGAATATAAATACGTGAGATAGGCTTTTGCTACTTCTCTAGTCCCTTTTTTATTCACAACACGGTCAACCCAAGTCACAGCTGGCTCTGCCCGAATACTGAGTGATGGATAAATAATCTGACACGCGTCTACTCCAAATTCTTTCAGAGCAAGATAAGCTTCATTTTCCCAGCATATGAGCACATCTCCAATTTCACGCTGAATAAACGTAGTCGTTGCTCCTCGTGCTCCACTATCTAAAACAGGCACGTTTCGGTAAAGCTTGGTTACAAAATCAAAGGCTTTAGTTTCATCCTGGTGACTCACATGAAGCGCATAACTCCAGGCTGCTAAATAATTCCACCGAGCTCCGCCGGAAGTCTTAGGATTTGGCGTTATAACCGAGACACCTTCTTTTACCAAGTCGCTCCAATCTTTAATGTGTTTTGGATTATTTTTTCTGACTAAGAAAACAATCGTGCTGTAATACGGAATAGACTGATGAGGAAGCCGTGTTTGCCAATCTGAGGGCAGTAAATTTCCAATTGAACTTAAACTATCGATATCCCCTGCTAGCGCTAACGTGACAACATCTGCTGGGAGACCATCAAGAACAGAACGTGCCTGTTTACTCGAGCCTCCATGCGACTGTTTTATCACGACTTCATCGCCTGTCTTCTGCTTCCAGTAGGAATTAAAGGCTTTATTATAGTCACTAAAAAATTCACGTGTTGGGTCATAGGATACATTCAGTAACTGTATTGTTTTTGCAGAAGCAGTCATACTCGTAACCACGCCAAAAAACATGAGGACGTGTATCATAAACCTCACTAGACTGTGATCTTGTAAAGCGCGCTTCATACTTCGTTTACCTTAGATAGCATAATCCCCCAAGAGCTGATGAATAATTCCATCGGTTGGGCGAAGCATTTTACTACGCTTTTTCGACTTAGTCTTAGTAACCACGTTTACTACTTTTCCAGTAAACGGAATTTGTATTCCGTCCACATGCATTTTACGCGTTGTGACGTCGACCACATCCGCAAGCGTATAGCGGTCTAAAATTGCAGCTATTGCATTTCTTACATCAAGCATAAGCATCCTAAGTCCGCAGTGTGCTTCATCCGGACAATTACACGGCTCATAAGCACTTTGACTTACACACCCTATGGGAGCGAGCGGTCCATCGATAAGGCGTATAACATTTCCAATTACAATTTTATCAGCAGCAACTGCTAGGCCATATCCCCCATGTTTACCACGTACACTCGCAACAAATCCGGCTTCTCGTAATTGCTGAATTACCTGTTCTAAAAATTTCTTCGGGATGTCCTCTGCTTTTGCGAGTTCAGATACTTGAACGAGTTTACGCCCCACCTTATGCGCTATCCCTAAATTAATAAGGGCGCGTAGGGCGTACTCTCCTCGTTTAGAGACCTTCATTGTGTTTAAATCCTACTAAAACAGTATAGATTAAAGCAAGATATTAACGTTACTTATTGGTTAACAATGATTTAAATATCCATTTAGCGTGTTATGTATAGCCTAATGGGTAGTACGTTACGCCAAGTAGAGATGACGACTATGCCCTTCACTTATAACGTATCACGTGCGTTTTAAGCCTGTAGCTAAATAGCTTTTCAGACGTCATGAGCTTCCGTACTTTTAGCTTATATCGTTAACCGATTTTTTTATTTAAAACACTCATGCGATTAATCACAGCTCTCTTTGCGGCGTGTTTTTTTATTCCCTCGGCGATTCATGCTGGGAGTTTAGGCTATTCTGTAACGACGTTATCCGGTACAGCACTGACCCAAGGAAACAGTAATGGAGCTTTAACTAAAGCTCTCTATAATTTTCCTACGTCCTGCGCTTTAGATACAACAGGAAATCTCTACGTTGCAGATGCGAAAAACAATATCATAAGAAAAATTACTCCTACGGGTACCGTTACTACCCTCGCGGGAAATCCAGGGGTTTCGGGTTCAGTTGATGGAACAGGAAGTAATGCCACCTTTAATACGCCTTACAGTGTAGCCTGCGATTTAGCGGGTAATATCTATGTTGCCGACTTTGGAAATAGTACGATTAGGAAAATTACTCCTTTAGGCGTAGTAACTACTCTCGCAGGAAGTCCGGGTGTTACTGGTTCTAGTGATGGACTAGGAAGTGCAGCACGCTTTAATTATCCTTTCGCTCTTACTATAGACAGTCAGGGAAATATCTACGTTGCCGATACCTATAACTGCACGATTAGAAAAGTTACTCCCAGTGGCCTCGTCTCTACTCTCGCAGGGCTTGCAAATACGGCAGGTGCAGTTGATGCATTTTCAACTCAAGCACGGTTTGATCGTCCCTCCGGGATTGCAGTTGATTCTTCGGGGAATCTTTACGTAGCCGATA
>Ga0208742_1000607_pt1 | contig 12224 bp, 3 predicted proteins | sample CryBogCBH28Sep08_FD_184601 | JGI IMG/M metagenome (GOLD analysis project Ga0208742, IMG submission 184601) | Freshwater microbial communities from Crystal Bog, Wisconsin, USA - CBH28Sep08 (SPAdes) (version 2) | ecosystem: Environmental > Aquatic > Freshwater > Lake | place: Crystal Bog... | reverse complement strand
GGTGTCCTATTCTCAGGTAGTGGTGGGGGGGGTGGGGGTGGGGGATGTTTTACTGGGGGCATTATACCTAATGCTGTCAGCATTACCTGTTCATCGCCTAGTGTTTCTACAATTACCGGTGCGTTGGTTGTCAAGGGCGGTGCTGGCATCGGCGGCAATTTAAATGTTGGTGGGCGTATTGTTGGCGGCGGTGTTAGATCAACTACATCGTGCACACCTCCGCTTAACCCTACAGTAGGCGATATTTGGTACGATACAGCCACTGATCAAATCTTTAGATACAACCAAGATGCTAATAGTTCATACTGGTTAGATATTACTGGCCCCGGTTATGCAGCCAATCCTGCTCCCCCTAATGCTATGAATATGGCAGGCGGCATTGCCGGACAATTGCACTATCAAATTGCCCCTAATCAATCGGGATTTGTAAACACCGGAACTGTAGGACAGATATTGTTGAGTGCAGGGTGTGGAAGTCCAATTTGGACTAACACCAGAAACATAGTAACTGCTCCGACAACTGCTACAACCAGTACCTTAATTATTAGTAATTTTACATCCAGTACCAATACGCTCACTGGTGCATTAACAGTAGCTGGCGGAGTGGGCATTGGTGGAAACTTAAATGTCGGCAGTCGTGTTGTTATAGGCCAAGCATCTACGAGCACCAGTACCGTAGGACTAACAGTGGGTACTACGGATGCAATTATATTGCCAGCTGGTACTACTGCCCAACGACCCACTGGCCCTGTAAATGGTATGTTTAGAGTTAATTCTTCTAATAATACCATAGAAGCCTATTTGTCAGGAAACTGGATCAATGTAGTATCGCCTACATATCCTATTTCGTATATAGTAGTTGCAGGCGGCGGTGGTGGTGGTGGTGCTGGCTATAATCAAAGTCGTGGTGCAGGTGGTGGTGCTGGCGGAGTAATTACCGGTACTATGGTTGTTAATCCTGGCAGCTCTTACAGTATTGTAGTAGGTGCAGGTGGTGTCGGCGGTACCGGACTATATGGTATTGGTACTCGCGGAAATCCGTCTTATATTAATTTGGTTACTATTAACGCACTAGGCGGTGGCGGTGGGGGTGCTTACAATACTACAGGAACCACTGGTGGCTCAGGCGGCGGCGGTTCTGTTAGTATCGGTTCTTGCGGAACTTTTGGACAAGGAAATGCAGGCGGAGCAGGTGTTCCTTATGCAGGCAATTCAAATACAGGTGCAGGTGGCGGAGGCGGTGCCGGCGGGACTGGTACTAATGCTGTAGCAGGTGCTGGCGGCAAAGGCGGTATTGGGTATATTTGGATCAACGGAAACTTCTACGCAGGGGGCGGCGGGGGCGGTGGGGGTACTTCATACGGTGCCGGTGGCTGCGGCGGCGGGGGTAATGGCGGGTTCTCTTTAATTAATTCAGGAGGAGCAGGATCGTCATACACAGGTGGTGGTGGTGGCGGTGCATCAAGTTTTGGCGGTTCTGGCTGCTCTCAAACTGGCGGGTCTGGCGGGTCTGGCATCGTTATACTTTCTTATGTATCCAGTGCACAACGAGGAATTGGCGGAAATGTGGTAGTAACCGGATCTACACCTGGTCCTTACACATTTTATCACGTATTCACAGGTACTTCGGCTACCTACATAGCTTAAAACCTTTTTAGCAGTGGCTAAATATACAAAAGGAAATTAAATGTCGTTCCCTGCCACTCCTACCAACGGTCAAACTGCTGTAATTAATAATATAACCTATTCTTACAACGCAACCACCAATGCCTGGAGTAGAGTTTTAATTACACCTAGCGGTCTTACCAGTACCAATGCAGTATATACAATTAGTAATTGCACCGCTGCAAGCTCTACTTACACTGGTGCATTGGTTGTTGCAGGTGGTGCAGGTGTGGGCGGTGCATTGTATGCAGGTAGCGTATATGCTGCCGGAGCTCAACTATTACCTACAACTATACAGGAATTTACAGCAAGTGCTGCCCAAACTACATTTGCTATTTCTGGTGGTTATACTCTAGGGCAAGTACAAGTTACCGCCAACGGTATTTCACTTAGTTCTGTAGACTTTACCGCTACCGACGGGTCAACTGTGGTTCTTAATATTCCTAGAAATTCTGGGGATATTATACGAGTAGTTGCTAGTCAAGGGTTCGGTGTGAGTTCACAGCAAGCCTATAATTTGAGACAGCTTACTGCTATTGCTCCGGGACAAAGTGTATTTTCAGCTAATTACAATACCAACACTGTACAGGTATTTCTAAACGGGTTATTACTATCTACAACCCAATATACTGCATCAAATGGTACAACTATTGTGTTAAACCCTGCAACTGCTGCTACAGTATATGTAGGAAGTCCGGTAGGCGTCATCAGCTTCAACTCGGTTAGTCTCAGTAATGCTATAAGTAGTAGTGGTGGAACAATAAATGGGACCTTAAATGTTATAGGGACCTTACAAAATAATGGTGTTAGTGTTAACGGTATGGCCCTTGCTATGAGTGTTGCAATGGGTATGTAAAATTAAATAAAGAAGAGGAATAAAAATGGCCAAACAACTGCAGAGAACATATGTTTTTACACCAGGGGGTGCTGGAGCCGGCACCATTCAAATCCCTGGCAGAATTGATCTAAGCCAACTACTAGTTATTACAGATGTTACTGCCAATACAATTCTCTATAATTTTGCTGATCCTACCTTTGCAGGTACTACTGTAAGTTTTAACCGAAACAATACTGCACAATTTCCTCAGGCTTTACAAAATACCGACGGTGTTACTACAATCAATCTTGCTGTTAGTACCAGTGCATTAAGCAGCAACGACTCGTTACAAATTTTTACAGAAAATCCTCAAGGTGCTGTCATCACTCGTCCTTGGCCGATGGGTACAGATGCCTTCGAACGCACTCGTGTTTCTCCGCCACAGAGTATGATTGACGCTGACTTTGAGTACGGACTACAGCCTACTAAGTGGCAGCAGTTGAGTATGGCTAGATTTTATCCAGGGATCTATGAAATTCCCGGTAGTGATTTAAGCCTTATAAACATTACCACAGATGCCAGTGCTGGTATCTATAGTACAATGAGTATTGAAAGTTATATTTCAGTATTCACTTCAATACCGCACGGTTTAGTTGCTGGTACTCCTATTACAGTCCAAGGCCTAGATTCTACAGTGCCTAGTTATAGTGAAGCACAAGGCAGTTTTATCATCGACAGTGTTCCTAATCCTAACCAAATTAACTACTATGCCAAAGACAAAGTAGGTACAACCTCTGGGTGGACCATTAGTTCTAGCTATACTGTAGTCCGCGCTGGCGGGTTCTATACAGGGTCAGGGCGTACTGATACTCAATATACTGTAGTTTCCGGCGGTACCCCCGGTGTAACTGCTACTATACAGGTATCATTTACCAACGGCGATCACGGATTTGTTCCGGGTGCTAGTATTATTTCTGCAGTATCTAGCGATAACGGATCTAATTTCCATACCTTTGCATCTGGCCCATTCTATGTCACCAGCGTAACCAGTGTTAACTCTTTCCAATTCCAAGCAAGACAAAATACAGCAACTATTACAGGTAATATTCTAGGTACAATTTATGCTCGCAGTGATAGTTTTTATACACATCGAGCCTATGACGGGGGTGTACAACTAGGTACAGGTGGCCCGGCCTACGGAACTTATGCCGTTCGTCAAAGTAAAAAGTACATTCGCTATCAGTCTGGTAAGGCCATTAACTTTAATACCGGTCTATTGCTAGCACCTAACTATATTCTCCGTTCTATAGTATCAAACGGCACAGGAATTGGTAGTATCATCACTGCTATTGCAGACTTAGAGGATCATCAATTACAGGTTGGTGCTGTTATTCAATTTAGTAATGTAGTAACTTCGGGATACAATGGTACCTATACAGTATATTCTATATCAGATAGTCGCACATTCAGTGTGATTGCTACACAGGTTCTAGGATCGACTACAGCTATTATGGGAACGCCCTGTCTAGTGAGCTTGTTAAACTGGTATGGTGCAATAGTACGGGGCGGAACATTTGATGATCAAAACGGATTGTTTTGGCAATATGACGGGCAGCAAGTTGCCGTTGGACTTCGTGTTAGTACCACAGACCTCGGCGGCCTTGTTTCAGTCACACCGGGCAGTACACTGGCTACCGGATTTAATACCCGTTGGACCACCCAACTAACTGCAGGAGACAAGGTAGTAATTCGCGGAATGAGTCACTCTGTACTGCGAGTAGTCAGTGATACACAGATATATATTTCTCCCGCATATAGAGGTGCAGGTCCTGTAGCTAATGTGCGTATTATAAAAACCATTGATAAAATTATTCCGCAAAGTCAATGGAATGTGGACAGAGCAGATGGTAGTTTAGGTGTTTATAACCCTAGTGGATACAACCTTATTATTAATAAAATGCAGATGGCAGGTATACAATGGACCTGGTACGGTGCTGGATTTATTGATTGGATGCTTCGTGGACCCGACGGCAACTATTTCGTAGTACATCGTTTAAAAAATAGTAATGTTAACACACAGGCCTATATGCGTACAGGTAATATGCCAGTGCGTTACGAAGTTGTCAACGAAGCCGCGCACACTACATTAACTAATACTATTAGCACTAGTTCTACTAGTTTAGTATTAGCAGATACTACTTGGTTCCCTCCAACTGGTACTATCTACATAGATAACGAATTAATTAACTATACTGGTATTACAACCAGTACCAACACTTTAAATAATCTTTATAGATCGACCAGCACATATGTGTTTGCCAGCGGTCTTTATAGAAATTACTTCGGCGGCCCCCCTGCTGCTCATACTAGCGGCACCGGAGTTATCCTAGTAGGTCAAACAGCAGCTCCCAATGTGAGCCATTGGGGATCGGCATTAATACAAGACGGTGGGTTTGATACAGATCGTGGTTACATTTTTAACTATCCTCAAACCAATGTATTAATTACTACTAGAAAAGTTACTCTATTTGCTATTCGTCTAGCACCCAGTGTTAGTAATGCGTTGGTAGGTGATCTAGGTGTTCGTGATTTGATTAATCGAGCACAGTTCCTACTACAAGGTCTTGAAGTTACATCGGGCGGCGGTGCTAGTATTAACAGTGCTGTGGTGATTGAAGGGGTCCTAAACCCAATTAATTATCCTACAAACTACTCTAATATTAGCTGGTATGCGTTAAATGGTAATATCAATAACAGTCCTATTGCATCTGGTCAGCCAAGTTTTAGTCAAGTTGCTCCAGGAAATACTATTACATTCCTTAACCCTGCGCAGATTAATACCACAGTATCTGGTAGTGCCGGTTCTACTATATTAAGTGTGGCCAGTACTGCTAGTTTACAGGTTGGCGATTCTCCTTATAGTGTGCAGGCCGCAGGTCTAGCAGGTAACAGCTTTATTCAAAGTATCGGTAATGGCTTTGTAACATTAAACAATCCGTTAATTTCTGCTATATCGGCAAACACTCCGGTGACATTCTACAGAAATAGTTATGCGTTACCTGGCGAAACAATCTTTTCATTCATTAACAGTCCGCAAGAACGTGACGTACTTGACTTATCAAATTTGAAAGAATTAACCAACACACCTATCGGTGGTAGAAACTGTTATCCTAACGGACCTGACTGCTTGTTTATCAACGCTTATCTAACACAAGGTTCTCCTGTATATCTTAATATGGTTCTTCGTTGGGGCGAAGCACAGGCTTAACCCAAACGAATAAATATAAGATACCACTAGGAAGTACTGATGTCGATTGCAAGTAATTTATCGTTCATAGAAAATTTAGCTGGAGCGATAACCACCGGCACAATAAACGCTACTCAAGCACCTATAACTTTCAGCATAGCCAACTCTGAAGGCGGTCGCTTTAGTTCTAGCCTTAATCTACTATTAGGTTATACTTCTGATCAAGGTAATTACAAACTACAGGTCAATGGTAATGTATTAGTTGGAGGGGTACTGTATGCTACCACTGCTAATATTACCACTATCATTGGTACAGTTTCTAAAGCAGCTAGTCTAGCAGGTGGAAGTGGTGGGCAGATTCCTTATCAAATTAACTGCGGAACTAGTTATAGTTCTGGATTAACTTATTTTAACAATACTTTAACCGTTGCAGGTGGCATTTATAGCAGCCAACACATTGTACAGGGTACCTGCGGATCAACTTCTACTAGTACAGGTGCATTAGTAGTAGCCGGTGGTGCTGGTATTGCTCAAAATTTATATGTCGGTGGCAATTTTGTTAATAGCGGTAATATCAGAACCGGCGGCGTTGTCACCGCTACAAACTTATATGTTGGAATTTGGCCAGTAAGCACAGCAACCGGTGCAGGCGGCGGCACCGCTGGTGCAATTACTTCTAGTACTACTTCTACTCTTACAATTTTAAATCCTACTTCTAGTACCAATACTGCAACAGGGGCATTGGTCGTTGCAGGCGGTGTTGGAATTGGCGGCAATTTAAATGTTGGCGGTAACATTTTAATTAATACAATTAATACTCTTACAACAGTTGCCTTGCCCTTGTTTAATGTGCAATATCTTATAGTCGGAGGCGGCGGAGGGGGAGCCAATAAAGGGGGCGGTGGTGGCGCCGGCGGGTTGCTGGCTGGTAATATATCTGTATACAGCGGATATTCTTCTTCGATTTTAGTCGGCGGCGGCGCAGCCATTCGTCCGGGATGCGGATGTCCTACAGGAGGTGCTGACGGATTTAATGGCGGCAGTTCGTCTGCGTTTGGATACACCGCAGTTGGTGGAGGTGGTGGCGGTATTAACAGTTTATTTGGCGGTGCTTGTAGGACTCGACAAGGGCTAACTGGTGGATCTGGCGGTGGATCTGGACTTTCTCAGGTACAAAACTGCGGACCTTCTGTTCCGGGCGGTCTGGGAATATCTGGACAAGGTAATCCTGGGGGATCTGTTTGCGGCAACGGACAGGTCAGCGGTGGTGGCGGTGCAGGAGCTCCTGGCGGAAGTGGTAATCAAGGGTCATATGGCGGTGCAGGAACTTATACCACAATAATGTCTACTACCACATTAATAGCATATAAATTAGGTCAGTACATAACTGCCACTAATGCTGTTTATTTTGCAGGAGGTGGTGGTGGAGGTGGTGGCGTAGGTGGCGTAGGCGGTGGCGGCCCCGGTCCTAGCGGATCTGGCGCACCGTATACCGGTGGCGGTGGGGCAGGTGGCGGCAACCCGGGCGGTGGTGGCGGTTCGGGTGTAGTTATTGTTGCTTATCCAGGTACACCTGTAGCAACAGGTGGTACTGTTGTTACTGCTACAGGGTTGACAGCCCACATTTTTACTGCCAGCGGCGTTTTACAATTTAATCAGTTCATACAACCCTACGGTGTAGTAATTAATACAAGTACGGGCGTCGGTGGTGTACTATATATAGGCACTACTGCCTCTTCTACAAATACAACAACTGGTGCATTGGTAGCAGCCGGCGGCGTTGGTATCGGCGGATGTTTGAATGTTGGGGGCAACATATATCAAAGTGGTGTTCATGTTGTACAAAGTACTGCTTCGGCAACATTAACAGCTGGCGGATATCCTGTAGGTGGTGCAATTGGTGTAACTACTGCTAGCGGTATAAGTTATCTATCAATGTCGCCTAGTAATTTAAATTTAACCGGGGCATTTACATTCGAAACTTGGGTGTACTTAACACGTCCCGGTAGAAATGTAATTTTAGGCGGAAGTTTAGGTACCTCAGGGTTTACTAATTATGGGTTTGGATTCCTTGATACTACAAATTCATTGAGTACAGGTATTAATCCAGGATGGTCATTTATTTTAAGTCCTACAAACGGCTACGGTGGTAACATTGCCTACGGATACGGATACGGGTATCCTGCCCTAAATACTTGGACTCACGTGGCAGTAAGTAGAGATATTAATAACAATTGGTATTTCTATCAAAATGGCATTCAAGGAGTAACAACAAATACCAATGCTATTGCGAATACTAATCCAGCTAACCAATTTCCGACATCGCAGGGGTCAAGTGGAACTATTAACATCACTTCGATGAATATGTTCAATTTTGACGGTGCAGTTTCAGGCGGCGCCGCTAATTCAATGAACGCAGGATTTAATGGGTATGTTACGGGATTACGTATTGTTAATGGCACTGCATTGTATACAACAACTTTTATAACTCCGGTTGCTTTTCCTGCAAATGTACCTAACACAGTGTTATTATTAAGTCCGGCATCTAGTTCAACTGCTTTTATAGATAAGAGTAATAATTATATATTAACTCCTGTAAACACTGTTACCTTTGTTAACACGTTAACTCCGTATGTATCCATATCAAGCGGAACTGGTGCATTGTATGTAGCAGGTGGTGCTTCTATTGCATCAAACTTGTTAGTAGGCGGGTCTATTAATATCATTAACCCGACTGCAGGGTCGCCCGGTGGTAGTTTATTGTTTAATGGTACAACAAATTATCTAAGTTTATCCCAATTTAGTCCATACTTACCTACTGCTACAACACCGTTTACTATAGAAACCTGGGCATATTTTAATGGGTTTACTGGCGGCGAAATAGCCAGTAGTGTATACGGCGGCGGCAATATTCCGTTTGTATTAGGTATGGGCAGCGGCAACGGAACTGCCGGTGCAACACCTTGGTTTGGCTATTACAACGGTAGCTCTTGGGCCACAGTGGTACAGTCGGGAATAAGTTTATCAACAGGTACTTGGTACCATATGGCGTTTGTTTATACAGGCGCTGTAGCAAACATATATGTAAATGGTAGTTCTGTTGGAGCAGCAGCATACAATAGTTGGATTACTGGAACACCTAGTACTCCGGGTTTCTATGTAGGTCGTCGTTGGGATACATCGAGTCAGCCATATTTTAATGGATATCTAACTAACTTTAGATTCGTTAATGGTGTTGCTGTTTATACTACTAGTACATCAAATCCTACATTTACTCCGCCACTGTCTCCGTTAACGGCATCTCAATCTGCTTCCACTAACATTGCTGCTATCGGTACACAGACAATTTTATTATTAAACGTAACAAATACTGCTACATATATAACTGATTCTAGTACACTGGCTAATACTGTAACCAATGTTAGTACAGTTACTTATAGCACGCTTACTCCGTTAATTCCTGTATCGACTGCAATACAAAGCACTGGTACAAATTCTGGTGCACTAACAGTATCAGGCGGTGTTGGTATCGGTGGCAACTTGTATGTCGGTGGCATACTTTCTGCAGGTGGCATTCGTAGTACTACCACTAGTACTGCACCCGCAAATCCTGTTTCAGGAGACATTTGGTATGACAGTGTTACAGATGACATTTATCGCTATAGTGTAGACGGTAATGGTACCGGTGCTTGGTTAGATATTACAGGCCCTTATGTTAATATTGCAGGAGCTCCGGGATATGTTGCAGGAACTTCAACCCAGTTTTCTTATGCACTACAAAATAGCGTAGTCGGTTTAAATGCTACCGGCCCTCAGAGCCCATTTGGGTTAACCAACGGCGTTGTAGTACAGAGTAATACAGTATATCAATTTGAGATAGCCTATACAATAATAAAAACAGTTGGCACAACTGCACATAATATTAATCCTAGTTTTAATGGATCGGCTGTAATAAACAATATTAACTATACTGCATATGAAGGGGATGCTAATGGAGGTATAGGTACACGAAATGCCATGTACTCGATAGCTATCAACACAACTGCATCCACTTACACTGTAACTTTTTCAGGATTATCTGCTGCTACACAGGTAGTTACTATGCTATTCAAAGGGTATGTTAGTATTACCACTGGCGGAACACTCAATCACTATTATAATTTAACTGCGGCACCGGGCGGTGCATACACAACACAACCCGGCGGCTATATGACAATAACTCCAGTTGGTGTAGCAGGTGCTAATGTTGCGGTAGGAACATGGTCATAACACGAGTAATAAATAGAGTATGAGCTTCCCAATATCACCAACTCCCGGACAAGTTGTCGTACTAAACGGCATTACCTATGCTTATAATGCAACTAAAGGTGCATGGATTAGGCAACTAAGTTTACTAACTTCAACACAAGTTTGGTCTGTAACAGGTACTGGCGGGACTACAAGTACAACAACCGGTGCATTAACTGTTGCCGGCGGCGTTGGTATCGGGCAAAACTTATTTGTTGGCGGAGTAGTTACTGCTACTAACTTATTTGTAGGAGTTTGGCCAGTAAGCACAGCATCGGGCGCGGGCGGCACTGCTGGCGCAATTACTTCTAGCACCACTTCTACCCTTACAATTTTAAACTCTGCTTCGAGCACTAGCACCACAACCGGTGCGCTGGTTGTACAAGGCGGTGTTGGAATTGGTCAAAATTTATTTGTCGGCGGCACTGTTGCTGTACTAAGCACCAGTACTATCAGTGCTATAACCACAGCAATATCTATTATTAGTTCAGGTACTTCTGTAGGTATCTTTAGTGGTAATGATATCTATGCCGGCGGCTCTATTGTTACTAATAGATCAATTGGTTCGCCTTTTCCGATTGTAGCACCTACCAATGCTTATAATCAAGCACCCGGCGGCTTTTCTCAACTAGCTCCTCCTATTACTATTATCTCAGGGGCAGCCGGTGCTGTTGCGATAGTAGTAGACCCGTCTGGTTCTTATGTATATACTGCAAACTTAACTGCTTCGAATATTGGACAATTTTCGATTAACAAGTCTACGGGAGCATTAAGTACAATAACATCAGCGATTGCCGGTCCAACAAGTGTAGGCGGACTAGCAATTGATCCGCTGGGTCAATATCTTTTTGCCTGGAATGTTGGATCGAGTAATGCTAGTCAGTATAGTATCGGCAGTACAGGTTCTTTAACCTTAGTATCGTCATCGCTTGGATTATTCATAGGCATTAATAGCCTTGCATTTGATCCGTATAGCAGATTTGCGTATGTAGGCGATTGGTCCGGCGGCTTCGTTCGAGCATACAATTATAATCAAAATACTGGTGCATTGAGCAGCATTGGATCTTATAACTTGTTTGGATCTGGAAATGCTCCTATAGACGGTATAGTTATAGATCCTACTGGTAGATTTTTAGTTGCAACTAATTTAGCCAGTGCTCAAATTGCATCGGCTATTATTAATCAAGTAACTGGTGCACTAACTTTAGTCAGTATATTGCCTGCGACACTTCAAAGTGGTCCTGTATTATATATGGACCCTACTGGTAGATTTGTTTATGCCAATATCAATATTAGCGGTGCAAATGCATTAAATCAGTATGTTTTAAATAATTTAACCGGCGTACTGACATTTAATTCTACAGTAACCAATGTAGGAACTATGACCGGCATAGATCCTGCCGGAAAATATCTTTATAGTATTAGCACCAGTAGTGCATTTACTCAGTATTCTATTAATCAAAGCAACGGGGCGTTAACAGTTATTTCGAGTACTGGAACAGCGATTAATAGTTATGCTAGGGGAGCTATAGATCCGACTGGAAAATATATATATCAGTTAACTTTAACTGGAAATAATATCTCCCAATATGTAGTTAACAATGCCAGCATTGGTTCAGCCAATGTTGCAGGAATTTTAACTTTAGCAGGTACATTTACTTCTACATCAACTACAACCGGTGCCCTAGTAGTCAAGGGCGGAGTTGGTATCGCTGGATGTATGACTGTAGGTGGCACAGCATACTATACCGGTATCACTATAGCAGCTAATACCGCTGCTACTACTAGTACAAACACTGGTGCTCTGCAAGTTATAGGCGGAGTCGGTGTCGGCGGCGGTATGTTTGTTGGCGGATTTGTAACAGCTACTAACATTAATGTTATTGGTAATATCTATCAAAATGGCGTAATATTCACACAAGCTACTGGTCCTCAAGGTACTCCGGGTGTTGTATCCTTTACAGGTACATCTAGTGCGTTTATTTTATCCAGTGCAATTCAAAGTACCAGTACAAATACGGGTGCATTGGTTGTTGCTGGCGGTATTGGGCTAGGTGGAAACTTATATGTTGGCGGTAGTATTGTTACCACAGGCAGCGGCGGTGCTATTAGTGGTATTGCACAATTAGTAATTACTAACTTTACATCAACAGGTACTGTAAACTTATTAGGTAGTATTGTTTCTATTACTACGGTAAGCAACACTAC
>Ga0208742_1000606_pt1 | contig 12262 bp, 10 predicted proteins | sample CryBogCBH28Sep08_FD_184601 | JGI IMG/M metagenome (GOLD analysis project Ga0208742, IMG submission 184601) | Freshwater microbial communities from Crystal Bog, Wisconsin, USA - CBH28Sep08 (SPAdes) (version 2) | ecosystem: Environmental > Aquatic > Freshwater > Lake | place: Crystal Bog... | reverse complement strand
AGGCAGGAGTAGAATGGAAGCCACGCGGGCGTAGCTCAATGGCAGAGTTCCAGCTTCCCAAGCTGGCCACGCGGGTTCGATTCCCGTCGCCCGCTCTCAGTTTTGCAGCTGAACCCATCCGCTACCGAAGTGGGTCTCGTCATTTCTCGGCATTATCCGCTCGAGAATTGAGGGGCTATTCCCGTGACTTGATCACCAGAATGACAGCCGTTGTCCTAGTCATCTTGAAAATATGTCGGCACATCACCGAAAGGCTGAAAAGTGGCAAGTAACTCCCTCTCGGCAATTGCGTTGACTTCTCGGTACTCCCCACTTGACTTATGCACCAAGTAGACAACGTCACTATCAATGGCGTAACTCGCGTCGAACCCTACGACGTATTCATGGAAACCCACCATGAGGCTCCACCATTCTTGGTTCTCCCAACCCCACTGTGCGACAATTAAGTCCTTATTGGCGGCAAAAATTTTTTGCCTGACAATCTGTCTGGCCATTTCGAACGAAACAGAGCGATTGATCATTGAGTTTGACAAACTCGAATGATTTCGAGAATTTCGTCTCCGTATGTTTCGATTCTCTTCGCGCCAAGACCGTATATTTCCAACAGTTCAGTTTTGGTTTGAGGCTGTTTGGCCGCAAGTTCCTCAATGGTCCTATTTGTGCAGATGATGTAGATCTGAACTGCAGTCTTTCGAGCCTTGTCCAATCGCCAGTCTCGAAGCGCTTCATAAATGTATTCCCTAGCTTCTGCGGAGCTGATTCGCTGTTCGGCGATAAATGTTGCCCAAGCCTCCCGATACCGGTCGTCAAGCCAACCAGTGCCGTATCCGGCTTCAGTCATTTCTTTCTGCATCCGCCATGGATCAGCAACAGTTGGAACACCAGGACCCTCTTGGTTGGGATGAGCGTGCAGATAGTGGTGAGTGTGAATTTCAACAGCCTCTTTAACAATCAGGCTTGGAACGAGGTACACCACTGGGTTCATCAAATCGACCGACTCCATTGAGTTGAAATGCACCAGTGCGTAATACCGATTCTTAACACCAATAATGTTGTGACCCACTGGCCAGCTCTTAGGACCGACGCGGGTCTTCACTTGGATATGGATAATCTCATCCCCTCGTTCGACATACAGGTCGTCAGACCGATAGCCACGCGGAAGTTGCCCGGCAATCAGACCATGCGCCAAGAATCGACTCGCGACGAGAAGCTCGCCCGCCTCTCCCAATTTGACCTTTTGGTCCTGTGAAGTGGTGGTGCTCTGATGTTCAGCTGCGTTGGGCATATCCCGAAAATAGCACCACATAGAGTTCATTAGTTGAGGAACTTGTTCAGGCTGTTTTCAAACTTGTAACAACGTTAGGAGTAGTTCTCTCAACGTCATTCTGCTAATTTTTTAGCGCTGGATCCAGACGCCGCCATTGCCCGGCAGGGTGCCGCTTCGCACTTCGTCACTGGCGAGCAGAATCAGTGAGTCTTCCGGCAATTGGAACGGTGTGTCCGAGAAGTTGACGATGCACCGCACGTCGCCACGGTCAAAGGCCACCACATCGTCACCTAACTCGACCCAGTCGCACGTGTCGGGCTGGTGCAGGAGATTCTCCTTGCGCACCCGCAACGCGGCGCGCGTGAAGTGCAGGAATGAAGTGGGGTCGGCCTCTTGGGACGCGGCGCTGAACGCTCCCCACGACGCCGGCTGGGGCAGACGTGGGCTCGCGGTGCCGAAACCAAACGATGGCGCCGAGGTGTCCCACGGCAGGGCGACGCGGCACCCATCGCGCCCGCGCTCGGCCAGGCCGGTGCGCAACACGATGGGGTCTTCGAGTAGTTCAAAGGGCAGATCCTGCACCTGCGGCAGTCCGAGCTCTTCACCTTGGTAGAGGCAGGCTCCACCAGGCAACGCCAGAGTGATCATGAGTGCCGCACGGGCCCGGCGCGCACCGAGACGTAAGTCCACCGTGCCATCGGCCATGGTGCCAAAGCGCGTCACCGAGCGCACTTCGTCGTGGCTCGAGAGAACCCAGGTAGGCCAGGACTGGCCATCGGCGGCGTAGTTGAGATTGCCAGTGATCAAGCGGCGGAACGCCGCGGCCTCCCACGGTGCTTTGGTCAAGTTCATCGCGAAGACCGACTGGAGTTCACCGGGTCGGATGTAACGGAGGAGGGCTTCGGGGGTTGAGACGTTGATCTCGCCCACTAGATACTTGGCCGGCGTATAGGACTCGGCCAACTGACGCCAGCTGCGCACAATTTCGTGCACCTCACCGGCGTCCCAGTAGGTGGTCTGCGGCGAGATCTCGGGGAGGAACTGCGTTGACTGGTCACAGCCCGCGTCGACGAAGTCGCGGTCCTTGCCAATGGCCGGCACGGCGTCGAGACGGAAGCCGTCAACGCCACGGTCGAACCAGAAGCGGAAGATGTCCTCGAAGTCGCGACGGACCACGGGGTTGTTCCAGTCGAGGTCGGGCTGACCAGCGTCAAAGAGGTGCAGATACCACTGGCCGAAGGTGCCGTCAGCCTCGGTGACCCGCGTCCAGGCGCGGCCACCAAAGATGCTGACCCAGTCCGTTGGGGGAATCGACCCGTCATCGCCACGGCCGTCGCGGAAGTAGAAACGGGCCCGCTCGGGCGACCCGGGGCCGGCGGCCAGAGCCGCCTGAAACCACGGGTGCTCACTCGAACAGTGGTTGGCCACCAGGTCGATCATGACCTTAAGGCCGAGGCGGTGGCACTCGGCGATGAAGGCATCGGCGTCGGCCAGGGTGCCAAAGAGAGGACTGATGTCGCAGTAGTCAGCCACGTCGTAGCCGCCGTCGGCCATTGGTGAGACGAACCAGGGCGAGACCCACACGGTGTCCACCCCGAGCGCCTGCACGTACCCCAGACGCGAGATTGCCCCCACGAGGTCGCCCATGCCGTCACCGTTGCCGTCAGCGAAGCTGCGGGGGTAGATCTGGAACGTGACGCCGCGTCGCCAATCGGTGGCGGTGGCGTCGTTGTGCTCTGACATGCGATCCTGTGTTGCGAAGGCCACGGCGACTTACCAGATCGACTCGCCCGAGGACGCGTCGAAGAAGTGCATGCGTTCGATGTTCACGTGAAGCGGAACGTTGTCACCGGGCTGGATCGAACTGCGCGGGGCCACGCGGGCCACGTTGCGCACGTGCTCGGTGAGCGTCGTCGCTTCGAGCAGTTCCTCAGCCTCCTCGACCGAGCCACCCTTGTCTTCCACCACGTAGTTGCGCGCGTCCATGCCGAAGTGGACAATGAGCTCCGACCCCAGGGCTTCGATGTGTCCGACGTGACCCGTCAAGGTCTCTGAGGCACCCTCGAGGGTGAGGTCTTCGGGGCGAATACCAACGATGATTTCGCGGCCGGCGTAGGCCTTGAGGCCGGGGCGGCTGGCGAAGACGCTGGCGCCCAGGGACAAGGTCTGGGAACCAATGCGGACCGTGGCGCCGTCGTTGTCGAGGTTCGCGTAGAGCAAGTTCATCGAGGGCGAGCCCACGAAGGACGCCACGAAGACGTTGGCTGGCTGGTCGTAGAGGACCTGAGCCGTGTCCACCTGCTGGAGGACACCAGCGCGCAGCACGGCCACGCGGTCACCCATGGTCATGGCCTCGACCTGGTCGTGCGTCACGTACAACGTGGCCACACCAACGCGGCGCTGGATCTGCAAGATTTCCGAGCGCATCTGCACGCGCAGCTTGGCGTCGAGGTTCGAGAGGGGTTCGTCCATTAAGAAGGCCTTGGGCTCACGCACGATGGCGCGACCCATGGCGACGCGCTGGCGCTGACCACCCGAGAGGCGACCAGGGCGCTGGTCGAGGTAGTCGGTCAGACTCAAGATCTCGGCGGCCTCTTTGACGCGACGCGCAATCTCGTCCTTAGGGAACTTGCGCAGCTTCAAGGAGTAGCCGATGTTCTTGGCGACCGTCATGTGCGGGTAGAGGGCGTAGTTCTGGAAGACCATGGCGAGGTCGCGCTCACCAGGAGTGAAGTCGTTGACGACCTGCCCGCCGATGTGCAGTTCACCCGAGGTAATCGACTCGAGGCCGGCCACCATGCGCAGCAGGGTTGACTTGCCGCAGCCCGACGGGCCGACGACCACCATGAACTCACCCTCGCCCACGGTCAGGTCGATGTTGTGCAGTGCGGCGTAGCCGTTGTCGTAGGTCTTGGACACATTGCGTAGGACAATCTCAGACACGGGTGTCTCCTTTGTTCGAAGTGTGCATCGCTATCCCTTCACCGCGAGACTGGCCACCGAACGGATGAACCAGCGCTGGAAGACGATAAAGAACAGGGCCATCGGCACCACGAGGAGCACACCGAAGGCGAACATCTGGCCGTAGTTTGGCTGGGCCTGCTGGCGCACCAGGTTGCCGATAGCAATCGAGAGTGGGTAGACGTTGGGATTCGACGTCATCATCAAGGGCCACAGGTACGAGGACCAGATCTGAATGAAGGAGAGGATTGCCACCGAGGCGAAGGCCGGCTTGGCGTTGGGCAAGATGATCTGCAAGAAGGTGCGCCACGGACCGGCCCCGTCAATCTTGGCCGCCTCCTCGAGCTGCGGTGGCAGTCCCAAGAAGAAGGTGTAGAAGAGGTAGATCGAGAAGGCGCTGCCGATGAAGGGCAGGGCTTGGACGATCAGCGTATTGCGCAGCCCACTCAACATGTAATAGAGCGGCACGGCAATGGCCTCGAAGGGAATAATGACGAGGACGACCACGAGCAACAGCAGCGAACGGCGGCCACGAAACTTCATGCGCGCCAACGCGTAGCCGGCCAGTGAGTTCACGACCAGGCCGCCGCCCACGACAACGGCCGACACGAGGGTCGACACCGTATAGAAACCGCGCAGCGAACCGGTGATCTGCTGACTAAAGAACACGGCCGACAGCGAGTGGTAGTTCGACAGCGTCAGCGCCGTCGGCACGGCGCCGTGGAGTCCGTTGAGTGTCTGGGCCGAGGTTTCGAAGGAACCGACGATGAGGTAGTACACCGGGAAAAGAAAGAGCACCATGAAGATGGCGAGCAGCATGTAGGTGCCTAGTGGCGTCTTACCAATGGCACGGCGGCGGCGCAGCAGAGAAACGGCCATGATCAGTCGACCCTTTCTTTCAGCACTTGGCGCTGGATGAGACTCAGCACCAAGATCACGAAGCACAGCACCACCGAGATGGCGGCACCCTGGCCCACGTTGTTCTGAACGTAGGCCTGACTGACGGCCAAGTACATCACCGATGACGTCGAGTTATTGGGTCCGCCCTGGGTCAGGAGGTAGATCTGGTCGAAGACGCGCAGCGAGAAAATCGTGGTCACGATCACCACGAAGATGGTCGTGTTGCGTAGGCCCGGCAGCGTCACGTCCCGGAAGAGGTGCCACTTCTTTGCGCCGTCGACGAGGGCCGCTTCGTAGTGGGAGCTGGGAATGCCCTGCAGACCGGCGAGGAAGATGACCATCTGAAAACCGGTGCCCTGCCAGATGGAGAGCATGATGATGCTCGGCAGGGCGAGGTGCGGATTGGCCAGCCAGAACTGTGGGTGGAAGTGACCGAAGGTCACGGCGTGCAAGACGGCGTTGAGCATGCCGTCGGGACCCGGGGCCAAGATGGCCTTCCAGATCAATGAGGTCAAGACCATGGGAAAGACGACGGGCAGGAAAAAGGTCGTCCGGCAGAACTTCACGAACGTACCCGAGCGGTTCACCAAGATGGCGAGGAACATCGCAAGGCCCGTTTGAATCGGGACGACGAAAAGCGCGAACTCGCCGTTGTTGCGCAGGCTCTGCAAGAAGATGCCGCGGAAAATGGGGTCATTAAAGAGGTGCTGGTAGAACATCCAGCCCACGCTGCGCACCGGCAACGTTGAGCCGACAATCTCCACGTGCATCGACAGCCACATGGAGTAAAAGAAGGGCACCAGCATGAAGGCAATGATCAGGCCAATACCGGGGATGAGCATGGTCAGCCCAACGCGGTTCTCGGTCCAGATCTTGCGGCGTCGCGCCGGACTCTGTGCTGTCGACGACGTCAACATGCGTACCCTTCACAAACACCAACCACGCGGTTGGTACGAAATTACTAGAGAGAGGTCAAACTCACGGGGCCCAGCAGTAATGCTGGGCCCCGTGAGTTCTGGGAAACAACGACCTTAATTACTTAAAGTTGTTGAACTGCTTGTAGTACGTGTTGATCGAGTCAACGGCGGTAGCTACGAGGGTGTGGATGGTTGCAGTCGAAACTGAACCGGTCTCGGCGTCTGAGAACAGTGAGTTAAACATGTCCGAGATGGCCTGGTCGATGCCAGGGTAGGCAGGCGTCACGGGGCGTGGCACTGCGAAGCAGGTGGTCTTGATGACACCGGCGGGGCAGGCGTTGGCCTCGGCCTGAGCGGCGTAGTACAGCACGCCACCAGGCTGGACGGTTGGGTCGTGCGCGAAGGCAGCGGGGTTGGCAGGGATTGCACCGTCACCGTACTTCGCGGCGCCGTTCACCATCTGGCCGTTGCCGTAGGTGTACAGGTCCTGGAAGGACGAGCTCGAGACAATCTCAAGGAACTTGCCAGCGGCAACCTTCTGAGCAGCAGTGGCGCCAGCGCCAACTTCCCAGACGTTTGAGCCAGCGCCGTCCTTGGCACCGTAACCGAAGTTCGGCAGTGGGATACCAACAACGTTGGCCTGGCCACCGTTGGCCTGTGAGGTCACGGCACCCGACTGGAACGATGGGAGCTGCCAGTGGCCACCCCAGAGGAGAGGCTCGTTACCAGCAGCGAATGCACCACCCTGACCACCGGTCGTGGCGGAGCCAGCGTTGGTGTCGTTGTAGGGGATCCAGCTCGCGAAGGCGGCCAGAGCGTTGTAGACCGACTGCGTCTTCAACACGTTGGCGGAGTTGTTCGCAACAACCGTCGAACCGGCTGAGTTCAGGATGGGCAAGAAGCCGTATGCCTGGTACTCACCGCCGTAGGAGATGTTGGCACCCCAGACGTCACCGTTGTCCAAAGCAGCAATCGTTGAGTTCGAGTGCAGGGTGTTCAAGACCTGCGTGAACTGCGCGGCAGTCCAGGCCTTTGACCAGTCGGTGGGGTAGCAACTCGCGGTGGTGGGACCGTTGCCACAAGCGGTGATGCCGGCGAGTGCCAACAGGTGCTTGTTGCCGTACATGTTCAACGTACCGTTGATGGTCGCCATGGCGTAGAGCTTGCCGTTGTAGGTGTCCTGACCCTGGATGTAGGTCGACTGCGCCTTGACTGCGGCTGGTGAGACGTAGCCGTTGAGAGGTGCAATCTTGCCCGAGTAGGCGAGGTAGGACAGCGTGGGGCCGTCACCTTCCATGACCGTACCCTCGTTCTTGGCCGCAGCAGTTTCCTGCACGGTCGTGATGTTGGGAACGAAGGTCAAGTTCGCGTGGTACTTACCCTTGTACAAGTTGTTGAACTGCGTAACGGCATACTGGATACCGGTTTCTTCCTGGGTCTGGTCGCCACCTGAGCCCCACACAGTGATCTGCGTCACGGCAGCGGCCGAAGCGGCGCTGGTGAACAGAGGCACTGAGGTGCACAGGACAGTCATACCGACCGCTACTGCTGCAAGTGACTTGCGGCCAGTAACTTTCTTCATTTGACATCCCCCTGATGTGTAGATCGCAGTCCACGGTGGACTACGGCCAGAGTGAAAGTTAGCAGTGCAAACGTTTTTAAGCAAACGCTTACAGTCTTTTTCTTGTTAATTTTTTCACAAGTCAATTTCCCTGTATTTAGGGCTTTTTACGACTATTTCTCCGTAAATGTATCTCGTATCGTGGTCATAAATGCACTCCCTATCTCTTCGTAATGTAAGCGCTGTAAAAACATTTCAGAGTCCGGTGCGAGCTGATCTACTTGCCGGCCAGGATCGAGTATTCGTTGCCATTTCAAGGAGATGAGTACGGAGACCCTCGCTCGTTCCGAGGAGGCCATACCTTGACAAAGTCCAATTCTTGACTAAGTCAAGAATACTCTTTATGCTCTGTTCGTGGACATGCGTGACAACGAACGCCTTAGTGAAAAGGGCCTCCAGGTCACGGCCCAGCGATTGGCCGTCCTGCGAGCCGTTCACGCACGCCCCCATGCCACCACCGATGACGTCATTGCCCTGGCGAGCGCCGACATTGGCGCCATCTCGCGCCAGTCCGTCTACGACGCCTTGGCCACCCTGGTTGAACACGGCGTTCTGCGCCGTATTCAGCCGGTCGGATCGCCCGCCCTCTACGAAGACCGCATTAACGACAACCACCACCACGTGATCTGTCGGATCTGTGGCGTCGTCGCCGACGTCGACTGTGCCGTAGGCGACACGCCGTGCCTCACCGCCGCCGACTCGATGGGCTTTGCCATCGACGAGGCCGAAGTCGCCTACTGGGGCCGCTGCCCGAGCTGTCTCACACAGGGCCTCGAGGCCACCCTGAGCGATCCGGCGACGAGTCGTCGCGCACGCTCGACTGTTTCAAAGTAGTTCGTCGTACCCGGTGGCGTCGCCACCACTAACCAACAAGGAGAAATCATGACTGAAGCGAAATGCCCCTACACCGGTGGTGCCAACACCACCCTGGCCGGGTCCACCCCCAACGAGAAGTGGTGGCCCAACCAGTTGAACCTGCGTCTGCTGCACCAGCCCTCGGGACTGGCCGACCCCAACGACGCCGACTTTGACTACGCCGAGGCCTTCACGTCCCTCGACCTCGACGCCGTGAAGGCCGACATCGACGTAGTGATGACCACCAGCCAGGACTGGTGGCCCGCCGACTGGGGCAACTACGGCCCTCTCTTTATTCGCATGGCCTGGCACAGCGCCGGTACCTACCGCATCGGTGACGGTCGCGGTGGCGCCGGCTCGGGTGCCCAGCGCTTCGCGCCGCTGAACTCCTGGCCCGACAACGCCAACCTCGACAAGGCCCGTCGCCTCTTGTGGTCCGTCAAGCAGAAGTACGGCCGCGCACTGTCGTGGGCCGACTTGATGATCCTCGCCGGTAACGTCGCCCTCGAGTCCATGGGCTTTACCACCTTCGGCTTCGCCGGTGGCCGCGCCGACGTCTGGGAGCCCGAAGAGGCGACCTACTGGGGACCCGAAGAGGTCTGGCTCGACGACCAGCGCTACAGCGGTGAGCGCGACCTCGAGAACCCACTGGGTGCGGTGCAGATGGGCCTCATTTACGTCAACCCCGAAGGCCCCAACGGCAACCCCGACCCCCTGCTCGCCGCTCGCGACATTCGTGAGACCTTCGCCCGTATGGCGATGAACGACGAAGAGACCGTCGCCTTGATTGCCGGTGGTCACACCTTCGGTAAGACCCACGGTGCCGGCGACGCCGCACTGGTGGGCCCCGAGCCCGAAGGGGCCGGTCTCCTCGACCAGGGCCTGGGTTGGATCTCCTCCTACGGCTCCGGTAGGGGTGGCGACACCATCACCAGTGGCCTCGAGGGCATCTGGACCTCCAAGCCCGTGCAGTGGAGCAACGAGTACTTCAACAACCTCTTCGGCTTCGAGTGGGAACAGTACAAGAGCCCCGCGGGTGCCACGCAGTGGCGTCCCGTGAACGGCGGCGGCGAGGGCACCGTGCCCGTCGCTCACGGTGAGGGCACCACGCACCCCACCATGTTGACCACCGACCTGGCCTTGCGCGTCGACCCCGCCTACAACGCCATCTCGAAGCGCTTCCACGAAGATCCGCAGGCCTTCGCTGACGCATTCGCCAAGGCCTGGTTCAAGCTGACCCACCGCGACATGGGTCCCTACGTCCGTGGCCTGGGCAAGTTTGTGCCCGCTGAGCCCCAGATCTGGCAGGACCCCGTGCCGGCCATTACCCACCCATTGGTGAACGACGAGCAGATCGCGACCCTCAAGGCCACGCTGCTGACGTCGGGACTCACCATCGGCCAACTGGTGCGCACCGCGTGGGCCTCGGCCTCGACGTTCCGCGGCACCGACAAGCGCGGCGGCGCCAATGGTGCCCGTCTGCGTTTGACGCCACAGAAGGACTGGGCCGTGAACGAGCCCGCTGAGCTGGCCACCGTGCTCGCCATCTTGGAAAGCATTCGTGCCGACTTCGACGCCACCGGCGCAACCATCTCACTGGCTGACCTCATCGTGCTCGGTGGTGTTGCCGCCGTCGAGCAGGCCGCGCGCAACGCCGGCTTCGACGTGGTCGTTCCCTTCGAGCCCGGTCGCACCGACGCCACCGAGGAGCAGACGGACGCCGCCTCCTTCGCGGTGCTCGAGCCTAAGGCCGACGGCTTCCGCAACCACCTGGCCCCCGTTGCCGGCAAGGCCGTGGAGCAGCAGTTGCTCGAGCGTGCCTTGTTGTTGACGCTGACCGCACCGGAGCTCACCGTGTTGATCGGTGGTCTGCGCGTTCTCGGCGCTAACACGGGCGCCAGCGCCCACGGTGTCTTCACCGACCGCGTCGGTGCCTTGACCACGGACTTCTTCACGAACCTCCTGGACATGGGCATCACGTGGACTGCCAGCGGCGAGCACACCTTCGTCGGCACCGACGACAGCGGCGCCACGCGCTTCAGCGCCACGGCCAACGACCTGGTCTTTGGCTCGAACTCCCAGCTGCGCGCGATCTGCGAGGTCTACGCCTCAAACGACGCCAAGGAGAAGTTCGTGCGTGACTTCGTTGCCGCGTGGGACAAGGTCATGACGCTGGACCGCTTCGACCTGGCCTAAGCACCAAAAGAAAAATCCCCGCCGCTCGCAGTTCACCTGCGAGCGGCGGGGATTTTTTCGTGAACGACTTAGTACTTAATGTTCGAAGGAACGTGCGAGGCGAGCGCCGCGTCCAGGGCCACAGCCTTGGCGATGCGGGTTGCACCCTCAGTCGTCTGACCCGACTTGTACAAGATGATGCCCGAATTCAACAGTGCCTGTGGGTACGAGGGGTTCAGGGCTAAAGCCTTGTTGTAGTCGTAGAGGGCCGCCGTTGGCGTCGCCACCTGGGCGATGCCCAAGTTGTACCAGGCAGCCACGTCGTTGGGGTTCAGCGCCAATGACTTCTTGTAATAGGCCGCAGCAATGTCGGGGAAACTAGTGCGCTGGAAGCAGACACCCAAGTCGTAATAGGCCAGCGAACGAAAGCCGTGCTTGTTCGTAGGGTCAACAAGAATTGCCTGAATGTAGTCACCCTCAGCGGCCAAGTACGCGCCAGCGTCAGCCTTGGCAACACCGTTGTTAAGGTAGGTCGCAACCGACGTGGTACCCGGCGTGGTGTGGGTGGCCGCGAAGGCGCCCCACGTGATAGCAGCGGCCACAATGGCAACCACAACCAAGATCAAACGACCGGTGGCGTCTGCAGCAACTGACGACAACGTCAGGGTGCTATTCGCCGGCTTCTTCATGGTGGCCTTCTTCGAAGATGGCTTCACGGCGTCGGTTGATTCACCTGAAAATGACATTGGTAACTCTCTTCTCTCTTACTACTGTTATTTCGATAGTGCCGAAGACCACGCTACCGACACGGAGTCGGTGCACGCAACGGTCAGGCGGGGAGCACCCGCTCCGGCCTGAACCAAGAACATTGGTGGTGCCAATCGGTTCGCCGCTCCCTTGGGCAAGGTCTTCAACGTCTTGATGTTGGGATCAAAACTTGTCAGACCGAGAACCGTCGCACCAGGGCTCAGCCTAGACTCAATCACACAGCTTGGACCAGTGCTGTACGTTGCGGTCGAAATCTGTACGGTGTTTAGTGCGTGGGCCACGAGTGGAATGGTCACTGTTGCTACACAATTGTGACCAGCGTGACGGCATACTGCGAAACGTGCGAAAACTTGGCTTGCGCCAGTCGCACCGCGAGGTCCGGTCGCACCCGTTGCACCCGTGGCACCCTGCGGACCAGTGGCACCCTGCGGACCAGTGGCACCGGTGGCACCGGTGGCACCGCGAGGTCCGGTCGCACCCGTTGCCCCAGAACCAGTGGCACCCGTCTTACCAGTGGCACCCGTGGCACCGGTTGCACCGCGAGGTCCAGTTGCACCCGTTGCACCAGTCTTACCGGTAGCACCTGTGGCTCCGGTCTTACCAGTGGCTCCGGTCGATCCAGTTGCGCCGGTGGCACCTGTGGCACCAACACCCGTTGCGCCAGTTGAACCCGTCTTACCGGTGGCTCCAGTTGCCCCCGCTCCAGTTGCGCCGGTGGCGCCAGTCTTACCAGTAGCGCCAGTTGCACCCGTGGCGCCGGTCTTACCAGTGGCTCCGGTAGATCCAGTTGCGCCGGTT
>Ga0208742_1000591_pt1 | contig 12495 bp, 14 predicted proteins | sample CryBogCBH28Sep08_FD_184601 | JGI IMG/M metagenome (GOLD analysis project Ga0208742, IMG submission 184601) | Freshwater microbial communities from Crystal Bog, Wisconsin, USA - CBH28Sep08 (SPAdes) (version 2) | ecosystem: Environmental > Aquatic > Freshwater > Lake | place: Crystal Bog... | reverse complement strand
CACCAATTGCCAAGGCCACATCGGTGGGCATTGCAACGGCCCAGGCATTTGTATGCGTATGAAAAAGGAGAAAAATTAGCGCTGGGAAAATCATTCCCGCCAAGGCACAAGCAGCAGGCAAAACAATATGTTTTGGGCTCTTGAAGTTCTCGCGAATTTCTAACCCGATGAGGGCAAAGACCAGAAAGGTCAGGAGATTCGAGAGCATGGACTTAGTCTAAAGGCTAGGTTATTCTCACGGTAATGATTACCGTCCGCCCGCTCACATCCGCAGATAAGTCGGAATGGTTGCAACTATGGCGGGGCTATATTGAATTTTATAAGGCGCAGCTACCTGAGTCTCAATATGAATTAACCTGGAACAGACTTCTTGATCCTGAGTACAACTCCTTTGGTTTAGTGGCAGAAGAAGATGGTGCAGTTCTGGGAATTACTCATTACTCGTTTCAAACATCAACCTGGGCTCCAGTTAATTACTGCTATTTAGAGGATCTCTTTGTTTCTCCGGCAGCGAGAGGTAAAGGGCTAGGCCGAGCCTTGATCGATGCTGTCAAAGCGATAGCAGTCGAATCTGGATCAACCAGGCTCTACTGGAACACCGATCGCACCAATGAAACTGCTCGAAATCTCTATGACACCTACGTCTCTGAGTCGGGTAAAGTTCAGTATCGAATCGGGTTGTAGGAGCGAAAATGCGGTCCGAGCGTAATAAAAAAGTCGATGCCTTTCTTAAGCATGAAAAGCGTTGGAACGATGAGCTAGCAGAACTTCGAGAGATCGCTGTCACCACAAACCTGACTGAAGATTTTAAATGGATGCATCCCTGCTACACCCTCGATGGCAAGAATCTCTTCCTTATCCATGGCTTCAAAGAGTATTGCGCGGTTCTTTTCATGAAGGGCGCAATCATGAAAGACCCTAAGAAACTGCTGATTCAGCAGACCGCAAATGTGCAGGCTGGTCGACAACTGCGTTTCACATCGCTCGCCGAAATTAAGAAGCAAAAGGCGACAATCAAGGCGTATATGAAAGATGCGATTGCCCTTGAAGAAGCTGGCCTTGAAGTACCCGTTGTTAAGGCAAAAGACTTTGTAATTCCTAAGGAGATTGAGAAAAAGCTAAAGGAATTCTCCGGGGTGTGGCCTGCTTTCAAGAAACTCACACCAGGTCGCCAACGCGCCTATGCCCACCACTTTGGTTCAGCTAAACAGGAGAAGACGATGGACTCTCGAATAGAGAAAGCGATTCCGGCCATCATGGCTGGCAAAGGCTTGCTGGATTAGGAGTAGCGTGTGGCTATGCTGAACGATCGGGTTTATGACACCAATGTAGGGAAAACCGGTACTAGTTTGGACCGAATTCGAAAATCATTCTTTGGGCTCTTCGAAGAATATGCCCACGAGAATTCACCTTTCAAAGCAGGGTATTTGGATCGCTCATTCTGGATGACCACAGGTTTCGATGTTCAATATTTCAATCAAGCAGTCGTTTTTGATTCCAGTGCTGAGGTATTAGAAGAGCTCGTCGGCAAGCTCCGAGAACTTAAAGTTCTTCATAGCGTGGTCTTAGGTGGAGCAGGACTCATTCATGCTGAAATTCTTCGCAAGCGTGGATACGTAGTTCAATCTGCGGTACCGCTTATGGCTTACGCCCTTGATCCGTCTAGGGATAACTACACTGCTCGATCAGGTTTAGAAGTTAAGAAAGTTGAAACTGAAGCTGACCTTGCAATCGCCGAAGCTCTCGCCGCTGAAGGTTTTGGAATGACTGCGGAATTAGCGCACGATTACATGTCGCCAGTATTTGGGAATCCAAAAGCACATCGATATTACTTGATTGATAATGGGACGCCAGTCTCTACATCTTTATTCTTTCAAGATGGAAAGTTCATTGGTTGTTTTGATGTTGCCACTCCGGAAAGATTCCAAAGAAAAGGCTACGGTGAAGAATTGATGAAGTCCATGTTTGCCATTCATGCTGCAGCGGGCGCCGAACTAGTCGTCCTGCAGGCTAGTACACCTGGCGAAGTTCTATACAGACGACTTGGTTATCAAATTTTGGAACATGCCCAGAATTGGGCAATGCTCGACAAGGCACTTTGGTAAATCAATCAGCCATTCGCGAATCACTCTTCGCCGTTGGAAGCACGAATAACCGATCTTTGTACCAACCGATATTTTCCGTTTCGTGGGCGTCAAGTGCTGGAACATAAGGTTTGATATCGATGACAGGTGTTTGATCAAGCATGTCGTTTCCACGAATCTCTAAGAATCGACCAGAAACTTTTTCGAGTTTAACGATCGTGAGCCCAAGTCGATTTGGCCTGGCAGGGGAGCGAGTCGAGAAAACACCATGGGTTTTTACATCCATAAATGGAATGACATTGAGGTTTTCAGAAGAGCCAACATGGAATCGGGTTATGAGGACCAAATAATCAAAACCTTCGATATCCCGAAGCCCTGGTGCAAACTCTTCGAAGACTTCGACCCGAGCGCTCTCTTCCATTGCGGCAGCTGCTTGAATTGGCATGCCCTCCACGCTAGTGAATCGTGAATGGACCAGACCGATCGGCCGAATAGAGAAAGTAGCATCCGTTCCTGAAGTCATTGCCCCAGTCTAAGCGCGGGTCAGAAAGTTTGCTGGGAAGAATGTCAGTAAGGTTGCTACGCTTCTTAACGTGAAGAACTTTCCGCCTCTGGTCTCACTCGGGCAACCCCTGAGTGATGAAGCCAAAGCCAGATATCGCAGACATACTGTGATTCCGGAAATCGGCGCAGAAGGGCAGATGCGTTTAGCCAATTCCAAGGTTCTCTGCATTGGAGCGGGTGGGCTCGGTTCGCCAGTATTGCTCTACCTGGCTGCAGCAGGAGTTGGCACCATTGGAATTGCTGACCATGACATTGTTGATCTTTCAAATCTCCAACGACAAGTGATGCACGGCGAAGCCGATGTGGGTTCGCCAAAGACTGTAAGTGCACGAGCTGCGATCCTTGAAATCAATTCCACGGTGAAAGTTGTTACTCACAGCCAGGGAATCACGCGGAAAAATGCCCTAGAACTTATTGCAGGGTATGACCTTGTTATTGACGCCACCGATAATTTCGCAACGAGGTACTTGATTAACGATGCGTGTGTGCTGCTGGGTAAGCCTTGTATCTGGGGTTCTATTTATCGATTTGATGGTCAGGCCTCTGTTTATTGGTCAGAGCATGGGCCGTGCTATCGCTGCCTCCACCCAGAACCTCCTGCAAAAGAACTTGCCCCTAATTGCGCAGTGGGCGGAGTCTTTGGTGCACTGTGCGGAACTATTGGCTCACTGCAAAGTACCGAAGCCATCAAGTTAATTACCGGAATCGGCGAGCCGATGGTTGGAAAAGTGTTGCTTTATAACGCGCTTGAAAATAGTTTTGACACGATCCCGCTCAAGAAAGATCCATCGTGCGTGATCTGTTCAGAGCACCCAACACAAACTCAGCTCTTGGATGATTACGAATCCTTCTGTTCGGTGAGCCTCTTTGAATACAACGAATTCGATATTCCGGTGGTCACCGCTGAAAAGTTGGATCAGATGCAAAAAAGTGGTGCCGTCTTTCAACTGATTGATGTGCGAGAGCCCGGGGAATGGGACGAAGGATTTATCGAAGGCGCAGCGCTTATTCCGCAGGGCGAGTTCTATGGCGGGACTGCGCTTGCGGCGATCTCTCGCGAAGCTCCGGTCGTTCTCTATTGCCACTCCGGTTATCGATCGGCTAATTGCGCCGCAGCGCTACTGAATGCTGGTTTCAAAGATGTTGCCAGTTTAGATGGTGGCATTGAGGCTTGGGCTTTATACTCAACGAATGTATGAAATAGCCCTCAGCGTTAGCGCTTGTGTTCGCTCGCAAACACGAGCAGACCTGGCTTGGCTTGTTTCTGAAAATCCCCTTGGTGCCACCCATTCAACCGAAGCGTTAGTTCTTACGCCGGGTGGCGGAAAAATCGGCACAGTTCTCGGCGGTGCCTTCGATGGCCACTTCACAGATTTCGCAGCAAGAAAACTCCCACGCGGTCGCGTGGTCGATGTCGTTGTTGGTCCATTGGAATCCGCACTGACATCAATTCCCCAAGGAACCTCTCTCCGGTTTATTGTCATTTCAGCACACGAGTTGGAGGCCGAACTCTGGCCGGCTCTCATCGAACGTGAATCGATCGCCATTGTTGCCCACGTAGACAATCAAGAAATTGTCCGCACAGAAGTTTTTACCTCGGCCACAATTTTGGCAGCAGATCCTCAGGTCGCAGAGATATTTAATCAAGGTAAATCGACGGTTGTTGATTTGGGCGATCGCATCGTCACGACATATATGCCGGTGACCAGAATGATCATTGCGGGACAAGGCCCGATCGCGGATGCGCTGGAAGCTGCAGCACAAGCTCTCGGTTGGCAGACCAATGTTGACCCACGTACTGAAAATTTTGCAGGGCTGGCCGCAACTCTCTCCCCGATCGATGCAGCTGTCATCATGGGACATGATGTTGAAAGTTCAAGTCGTGCTCTGGCATCTGCGCTCGAAAGCAGAGCGGGATATATCGGCGCACTGGGTTCAATGAAGATGCAAGAGAGTCGTGCTGACTGGTTGGCATTCCGTGAAATTACAGATTTGTCTCGAGTGCATGGCCCAGCCGGTATCAACATCGGAGCTAAGACTCCTGGTGAAATTGCGCTCTCTGTATTGGCCGAAGCGGTGGCAGTTCTCAAAGGTGTCGAAGGGTTCTAACACGATGAACATGAGCAATTCGAGCGACACTCAAATGACATTTATGTGGATCGCTATGGCAATAATGTTTGTCATGGAAGTGTTCATGTTTTACATTCACGCCAAAACTCATAAGCGAGTCCAGCAACTCGAGAACGAGATTGCTGCGCTTAAAGATTCTAAGAAGTAGAACCAATGCGCGAAGGAACATGGGCGCAAGCACGAGAAATTGCTTCGCAGAGCTTTACACCACTAGCAAGTGAGCGAGTATCCCTGCGCGAATCATTTGGCCGCACTGCGGCGACAGAACTTCGCTCACTCTGTGAATTACCCGCATTTGCAACATCGGCGATGGATGGCTGGGCAGTCTGTGGCTCTGGTCCGTGGCAGATTGTTGGCGAAGTCCTTATGGGTAAAGCGCCAACGCAAGAACTTCTTACTGGTCAATGCATGAGAATTTCCACCGGGGGAGTTGTTCCGCGTGGTTGCGAGGGAATATTGCCGTGGGAGAACGCGACTGAAAGCGCTAACGAAGTCTCTGGCGTGATTGAAGCTGGCGCACATATCAGACCAGCAGGAATGGAGTGCGCGCTCGGGGATCTGCTCGCTTCACCAGGTGATCGAATGACGCCTGCGTTGATTGGGTTGCTCGCAGCTACAGGACACGATTACGTCGAAGTAATCCGTAAGCCACGGGTAGCAATATTCTTTTTAGGTGATGAGCTTATTCACCACGGTGTTCCGCTCGACGGCGCAATTCGTGACGCTCTAGGGCCACAACTTCCGCCACTCTTTGAGCTCTATGGCTGCGACGTTGTGCGCGCCGAGTTCGTCAAAGACGATAGCCAGTTACTCAATGGCACCATCAAGAATGCGCTTCCTGATGTGGACATGATCGTCACAACGGGCGGCACTGCGGATGGTCCACGTGATTTTGTCCGCCCCGCAATAGCATCACTCGCGGGCGAGTATCTGATTGATTGCGTCAAAGTTCGCCCTGGATATCACATCCTGCTCGCCCGAATTATCGAGACCAACAGAACAATTCCATTTCTCGCGCTACCCGGTAATCCTCAGTCAGCTCTTGCTGCGCTTGTGTCATTTGGAAAGCCCGTCATCGATTCACTTGTTGGAAGAAGGGCAGCGAGCTTCGACGAGTTGCCGGAAATTTCACTTCTTGAAAGCTTTAAAACTCAAGCAGGTTTCGCTCGTTTAGTTCCCGGAAATGTCGCGGCTGGGCAATTTACATCCAGCGGCTATCTTGGCTCTGCCATGTTGCGCGGTGTGGCTAACGGATCTGGCTTTGCTCTTGTGAATGAAGGAGATCAGAGCGCTAAATGGCTAGCGCTTCCGAATATTGTGATCGCTTAATCAGTACTTAAGAACAGGTGCAGGCTCGTCTTCACTCGCCAATGTGTTCTTATGAATTGGGTCGCTACCTTCACGTAGTGGACGATTGCTGCCACCGACCATATCCGAAATGATCTCTGCAGCAATTGAAATTGCTGTTTCTTCAGGAGTGCGCGCACCAAGATCGAGTCCGATGGGTGAACGCAGACGTGCGATTTCCGCATCGGTCATACCAACTTCTTTGAGGCGCGCTAAGCGATCCAAGTGAGTGCGACGAGAACCCATTGCTCCGACATAACCCGCCTTGGTGCGCAGCGCTATTTCAAGTACAGGCACATCAAATTTCGGATCGTGGGTGAGCACGCAGATCACGGTTCGCTCATCGACATCGACGGTAGGCAAGAAGCGGTGCGGCCAATCGACAACCACTTCATCTGCTTCTGGAAAGCGACGTTTGGTAGCAAAGAGGGCACGCGCATCGCAGACAGTGACGTGGTAGCCCATAAATTTTCCGATTCGTTCAACGGCAGCAGCGAAATCGATCGCGCCGAAGACAATCATCTTTGGTGCAGGCGCAAAGGACTCAACAAAAATCGAGACTTCATCGACGCGTCGCTCACCACGCGGCCCAAGCTTGATTGTCTTGGTTTTACCCTGTTCAAGCAGGCCACGTGCATCCTCGATCACGGAATGATCTAGGCCAGCGTCGCCCAGTGATCCTTCAGCCGAGGTACGAGTGAGGACAATTCGTGAACCGATATTTTCAGTACCCGCGACTAATGTTGCAACGCCGATCGGTTTCTCTTCCCGAATAGCACGGGCAATCTCACCAAATTGCGAGAAGGTAGTTGGACTGACTACCTGAATGAATAATTCGATAGTGCCACCGCAGGTGAGGCCAACAGCAAATGCGTTGTCATCGCTCACACCGTAGGTAACTGATTGCGAAACGCCTGTTTTAAGGACTTCGAGCGCGGCTTCATGAATGGCGCCTTCAACACATCCACCTGAAACGCTTCCGACAACTTCACCATTTGCAGAGACTGCCATGGCGGCGCCCACTGGGCGAGGAGCAGAACTCCATGTGCGTGTGACTGTTGCAAGAGCGAAAGGTTCAGCGAGATTAAAACTTGGCAAAACCTCTTCAATAATTTCGCGCATAACGTAGAGTGTAGCGATGGTCGCAGGATTGCTCTTGGCGGCGGGTAACGGCTCCCGCATGGGTCAGCCCAAGGCTGCTCTTGAGATCGATGGTGTTCGCTTAGTCGATCGAGCAGTTGCGCTCTTTCAAGCGGCAGGCATCACCGACATCTTTGTTGTTTTAGGTGCTTGGGTGGGCGAGGTTCCCGGTGCGACCGTGCTCATCAACGAAGGCTGGCAGGAAGGTATGGGCAGCTCACTTCGAATCGGACTCGAAGCAATCTCTCAGGATCAACGTTTTGATGAAGTTTTGGTTTCGCTGGTGGATCTTCCTGGCTTGACTGCCGCCGCTCTCACCAAAGTTGCGCAATATCCTGGTGAGCTAGTGATGGCGACCTATCAGGGTAAAAACGGCCATCCAGTGAAGTTTTCACGCTCCCACTGGTCTGGAATCATCGAAAGCGCGCGAGGAGATGTTGGCGCGCGCACCTACTTGGCAGATGAAGAGCGTCATAAAAGTCGGGTGGTTTACATCGCCTTGGACGATCTCGCAACTGGAAATGACCTGGACTCACCTGAAGATCTCGTTCAATATAAGGGTTGATTTATAACGTTTAGATAAAGAAATTTTGCAAAACGCCCAACGCAAACAATTTGCAGTTATCTATTGCTGAGCGTGTAGCCGAGTGTTACTTTCATCTCGCAACTCCTACGAGAAGAAGGATGTGTCATGGCTGTTGAATCATCGGGACACGAACGCGGTAACCCACGTTTCTTTGCTCTCATTGAAAACTCTCCTAAAACTGGCAAGAGTCCAACGATTTGGGCGTGGCCGCAGTTCACTGAATTTATGAAAGTAGCAAGTCAACCAGTGCAAGGACCATGGCCAGCACACCAAGAACCTCGTCCTGATCCAGATGCAGATTCATTGCCAACAGCCGTTCCGGATAAGCGAAAGAAGTAGCCACCTATGTATCCATCACGTTTTAAGTACGAATCTCCCAAGAGCATCGAAGAAGCGATTGCACTTCTTGATGCAGCTAAAGGCGATGCAAAGATTCTTGCTGGTGGCCAGAGCTTGGTCCCAATGTTGAAGTTGCGCTTTGCATTCCCAGAGCAGCTCGTTGATATCAACAACATTCCTGGACTCAACCACATCACCTTCGATGCAGATGGCACACTCCACATCGGCGCGCTCGTTCGTCACGAAGAGTTGGAATTCTCTAAGGAGATCGCTGCTAAGCAACCAACAATTGCAGCGGCTGCGCCACTCGTTGCTGATCCAATTGTTCGTACTCGCGGAACATTCGTTGGCTCTGTGTGCCACGCCGATCCACAAGGCGACTGGGCTGCAACAATGATTGCTCTTGGCGGTCATGTTGTTGTGCAGGGTCCTAAAGGCAAGCGCACCATCGAGATGAAGGACTTTGTTCTCGGTCCATATGCAAACGCTCTGAATTACAACGAGATTGCGATCGAAGCAGTAATCCCTGCTCCAAAGGGCGTTGCTCGCGGTGGCTACCTCAAGCTTGAGCGTCGTGTGGGTGATTTCGCGACAGCATCTGTAGCAGTCGCACTCGATATGGATGGAAACCGAGTACTCCGTGCAGGTATGGCTCTTGCCGGCGTAGGTGGCAAGACCATCGATGCAAATGAAGAAGCGTCGTACCTTGTCGGTAAAGAATTGACCGAAGCCACCATCAGCCATGTTGCTGATCTTGTTGCTGCAAAGGCAGAGCCAAAGACAGATCACCGCGGCTCTTCTGAATACAAGCGTCAGATCGTTCGTACCTTCGTCAAGCGAATTCTTCTCGCTCAATCAACACAGAAAGCAGCCTGATATGTCATCACTCTTTGAAGAAGTTCAAACACAGCCAAATGCTGACATTCCGGTTCGCCGCGTAACAATTAACGTTAACGGTGAAGATCGTTCAGCAAATATCGAACCACGCTTGCTTCTTGCCGATCTTCTTCGTCAAGGTCTCAAGCTCACTGGTACTCACAAAGGCTGCGACACAACAAGTTGTGGTGCATGCACCGTTCTCTTTGATGGTCGCCCAGTAAAGAGCTGCACCATGCTCGCTGTTCAAGCCGACGGTCACAATGTTCAGACCGTTGAAGGTTTGGCAACACCAAGTGAACTTCATCCAATTCAAGAAGGCTTCAAGCAGGAACATGGATTGCAATGCGGTTTCTGCACTCCAGGAATGATGTTGGCTGCAAAGGCTCTCCTTGAGCGCAATCCAAATCCAACAGAAGATGATGTTCGTTGGGCACTTTCCGGAAACTTGTGTCGTTGCACGGGCTATCAAAATATTGTGAAGGCTGTTCTTTGGGCAGCTGACAAAATGCGCGCGGAATCAATCTAAGGCGGGGGACTGACTATGTCACTAGATGAACTCAAGATCGGCGGAATGGGCGCGAGCCGTCGCCGTGTTGAAGATAACCGTTTTATTCGCGGTAAAGGAAATTATGTTGATGACATCGTGCTGCCAGGCATGCTGCATATGGAGATTCTCCGTAGCCCAGTAGCTCACGCACGAATCAAGTCGATCGACACTAGTGCTGCATGGGATATGCCAGGAGTTCGCTTGGTACTTACCGGCGAGATGATGGCTGCTCGTAACTTGGCATGGATGCCAACGCTTTCCTATGACACCCAAGCAGTTCTCGCCACCGACAAGGTGCGCTTCCAAGGCCAAGAAGTCGCAGCGGTTATCGCTGACGATCCTTACATCGCCAAGGATGCCTGCGCCAAGATCGTTGTTGATTACGAAATCTTGCCAGTCATTGTGAACCCAGTTCAGGCTGCTGCACCAGATGCAGTTCTTATCCGTGACGATAAGGAAGGCCAGAAGGACAACAAGGTCTTCGATTGGGAGATCGGTGACAAAGCTAAGACTGATAAGGCTTTCGAAGAAGCCGATGTCATCTCAAAGCTTGAACTGCATTACCCACGCACCCACCCATCACCAATTGAGTGCTGCGGTTCGCTTGCTGATTTCGATCGTGCAACCAACAAGCTCACTGTCTACATGACTTCGCAGGCTCCGCACATTGTGCGTGCAGCTGTTGCGTTGGTCGCAGAACTTCCAGAACAAAATATCCGTATCGTCTCACCAGATATTGGTGGCGGTTTCGGTAACAAGGTTCCGGTTTATCCTGGATACGTTATTTCGATCCTTGCTTCGATTTTGACCGAACGTCCAGTGAAGTGGATCGAAGATAAGACCGGTAACTTGATCTCAACCGGTTTTGGTCGCGACGTCTACCTCAAGGGTGAGATGGCCATGCGTAAGGATGGAAAGATCCTCGCCTTCCGCATGAACACCATCTCAGACCATGGCGCTTTCTTCGCGGATGCTCAGCCAAGTAAGTTCAAGATTGGTCTAATGCACTCAACCTTCGCTGCATATGACATTCCAAATGCGCACTTGTTTGCCACGGGTTACTACACCAACAAGGCTCCAGGTGGCGTTGCCTATCGCTGCTCCTTCCGCGTTACCGAAGCGATGTTCTTCCAAGAGCGCATGGTCCAAGCTGCTGCAGATGATTGCGGTATCGACCAAGCAGAATTCCGACGCATCAACTTTGTGAAGGATGATCAATTCCCACACAGAACTGCATTCGGTTTCTTGACCGACTCTGGTCAATATGGAAAGTGTCTCGATATCGGACTTGAAGCGATTGGCTACAAGAACTTTGCTGCCGAAAAGGCTGAAGCTGCTAAGCGCGGACGCCTCCTTGGAATCGGAATTTCAACAATGACCGAGCCACTCGGTGCAGGTAACTCTCGTGAATATGACATCTTGGGTATCAAGATGTTCGACTCAGCTGAACTTCGTGTTCATATGACCGGTAAGGCCATCTTGCGCACTGGTGCAAAGACACAAGGTCAAGGCCACGAGACCACCTGGGCGCAGATTGTTGCTCACGAGTTGGGTATTCCAGCAGATGACATCATCGTCGAAGAAGGCGATACCGATACCGCTCCATTCGGTATGGGTACCTATGCATCTCGCTCTACTCCAGTAGCAGGTGCAGCAGTAGCGATGGTTGCGCGCAAGATTCGTGCAAAGGCTCGTAAGATCGCAGCTCACCTTCTTGAAGTCTCAGAAGAAGATATCGAGTGGGAGCTAGGTCGCTTCTATGTCCGAAGCAACCATGATCGTGGAGTCACCATCCAAGAATGCGCAATGGCTGCTTACAGCAATATGCCAGATGGAATGGAACCAGGCCTGGAAAACAATGCTTACTACGATCCACCAAATCTCACCTGGCCGTTTGCTTGCTACATTGCAAAGGTCGAGATCGATCCTGAGACCGGCGTATGGGATGTCTTGCAGTTCGTTGCAGTCGATGACTGCGGCGTTCGCATCAACCCAATGATCGTCGAAGGTCAGATCATGGGTGGACTCACCGAAGCGTATGCAATGGCGAACATGCAGTATCAGACATACGATGAAGACGGTAACTGCATCGGCTCGAACTACATGGACTTCCTCTTGCCTACTGCATGGGAAACACCAGGATATGAGCTTTATGAAGTTGTGACTCCTTGCCCACACCATCCAATTGGTGCAAAGGGTGTTGGCGAGTGTGCAACCGTCGCAGGACCAGCTGCTTTCGTAAATGCAGTCGTAAATGCTGTTAGCCACACTGGTGTTCGTAATATCGATATGCCTTTGATGCCAAACCGTGTCTACGAAGCGCTCACCACAGGCAAAGATGTCTATGGCATGCCACCTGTTCGGAGCGGGAACTAATTCAATGACTCAAAGCACCGTAGAGGGAATGAGCGTCATGGAACGCGCAGTTGAACTGACAAAGAATGGTGAATCCTTTGTCATGGCAACTGTCGTTTGGCGCCAAGGTCCCTCTTCGGGGCATAGCGGCGCGCGCGCAATTATCACCAGCGATGGGAAGTTGCACGGTTGGATCGGCGGAGCATGTGCTGAGCCAGTTTTGATTCGCGAAGCGAAGAAGGTCATGGAAGCCGGTAAGGCGCAACTCATCTGGCTTGGGCAAGAGGCAGACTTCAAAGGCATGCATGTGCCTGATGGGGTTATGACAATTCCTATGGCTTGTCAGAGTGAAGGCGCATTGCAGATTTATGTCGAACCAGTCGCAAGTGCACCACGCGTTGTTGTAGTTGGCCGTTCGCCTATGGCAATTACGCTCACACACTTGATCCAAGCACTCGATTGGCGAGTAGAGCTCATTGATATGAATGACTTCTCCGCTGAGACCATCGATCAGTCATCGATCG
>Ga0208742_1000588_pt1 | contig 12528 bp, 7 predicted proteins | sample CryBogCBH28Sep08_FD_184601 | JGI IMG/M metagenome (GOLD analysis project Ga0208742, IMG submission 184601) | Freshwater microbial communities from Crystal Bog, Wisconsin, USA - CBH28Sep08 (SPAdes) (version 2) | ecosystem: Environmental > Aquatic > Freshwater > Lake | place: Crystal Bog... | reverse complement strand
GATTAGAGGTTCGTTTAAGAGAACTTTTTCCGGATGAGATAAAAAGAAATGAAGTAAGAAAACAATACGACGAGCGAATTCTTTTTGAAACTTCCATCATTAATCAAATGGGTTTCGCAGGTTACTTCTTAATCGTGGCGGACTTTATCAATTGGGCTAAAAATAATGATGTGCCTGTAGGTCCTGGTCGAGGATCAGGTGCAGGTTCCCTCGTGGCTTTTAGTTTAGGCATTACTGATCTTGATCCCATTCAATATCAACTTCTTTTTGAGCGTTTTTTAAATCCTGATCGCGTCTCGATGCCAGACTTTGATATCGACTTTTGCCAAGAAGGCCGAGATCGCGTGATTGATTACGTCAAACAAAAATATGGTACAGGTTCAGTTTCACAAATTGTGACTTTCGGTACGATGGCAGCACGCGCTGTGATTCGTGATGTGGGACGTGTGCTTGATCTTCCATTTAATTTTGTCGATGGCATTGCAAAATTAATTCCCATGGAATTAGGTATTACCTTAGAAGATGCATTGAACAAAGAACCACAACTACAAGATCGTTACAATAAAGAAGAGGAAGTGAAAGAGCTCTTTGATCTTGCATTGAGATTAGAAGGTATTGTGCGAAATGTCGGCATGCATGCAGGCGGTGTTTTAATTGCGCCTGGAAAAATTTCAAACTTCACGCCGATTTATTGTCAGGCGAATGGTGAAAGTTTAGTCAGTCAATTTGATAAGGATGATATCGAAGCCTTAGGTTTAGTGAAATTCGACTTCTTAGGATTGCGCACACTCACTATTTTAGCGATGGCATTAGAGAATGCTAATGTGTTGCGAGCAGCTGACAATTTACCGCCACTCGATTTAAATCATTTACCACTCGATGACAAAACGGTTTTTCAACTTTTAAAGAATGCGAATACGACCGCTGTTTTCCAATTAGAGTCTCGCGGCATGAAAGACATGTTAAAGCAAGCGAAACCCGATTGCTTTGAAGATATTGTGGCACTCGTCGCTTTATATCGTCCAGGCCCTATGGATTTGATCCCAGATTTTTGTAAACGTAAACATGGACAACAACGGATCGTGTATCCACATCCATCGACAGAATCTATTTTGAAAGAAACCTACGGTATTGCCGTTTACCAAGAGCAGGTGATGCAGATTGCGCAAACGGTTGCAGGCTATTCATTAGGCGCTGCAGATTTACTTCGTCGTGCCATGGGTAAAAAGAAACAAGAGGAAATGGATGCACAGCGCGAAGGTTTTGTCGCGGGCTCCCTAAAGAATGGACTTAATGAAAGACAAGCGCGTGAACTTTTTGATTTGCTTGAGAAATTCGCAGGCTATGGTTTTAATAAATCACACGCGGCAGCCTATGCGATGGTGGCTTACCAAACCGCTTATTTAAAAACACATTACCCTGCAGCTTTCTTAGCAGCTTCCATGTCAGCTGATATGAATAACACCGACAACATTCAAATCTTCTTTGAAGATTGCAAACCAAATGGTGTGGAATTGTTAGCCCCTGATATTAATCAGAGTGGGTTTGAATTTATTCCGATCAATACTAAAGAAGTCTTATATGGATTAGGTGCGATCAAGGGAACAGGTTTAGCTGCGATCGAACTCATTTTAGAGTCACGTGACAAACTAGGGCCTTTCAAAAATCTGTTTGATTTCTGCGCAAGGCTTGATTTAAGAAAAGTAAATCGTCGCGTGGTGGAATCTCTCATCCGCGGTGGCGCATTTGATTCTATAGAGCCTAATCGTGCATCTTTACTCGCAAGTGTGAATATAGCGATCACGGCAGCAGAACAAGGGAAAGCCAATATAGGCCAAAATAGTTTATTTGGTGAAGAGCAAACGCAAAGCATTGAAATCGTAAAAGTAGAGCCATGGACGCCTCAACAAAAACTTCAAGAAGAAAAAGCAGCTCTTGGATTCTATTTTAGCGGTCACCCATTCACCTTCTTCGAAAAACGTGTCCGACCATTCATCAAAACAAGTATCCGAGAATTAAAACCGCAAGAACAACCCTATTTAATTGCGGGCGTTATTGTCGCGATTCGTATTCGTATGACAGCGCGTGGCAAGATGGCGATTGTGACTTTAGATGATGCTGTCTCTCGAGTAGACGTCGTGGTAGGTAATGAGCTTCTCACACAATCGCAAAGGTTAGTCCAAGAAGATCAACTTTTAATCGTGGAGGGACGGGTGAGTCATGATGACTTTACAGGGGGTATTCGTGTCACTGCCCGTAAACTCTTTGATTTAGCAACTGCTAGAAACCAATTCGCGCATCACTTAAAGATCTCATGTAATGGACAATCGGACGCTAATAAATTAAGAGACATCTTAAGACCATACTGTGGCTCCTCTCAAAATGATGTTAAACGCTGCCGCGTTAAAATCGACTACCATAACGCCAAAGGCCATGTAGAACTCATCTTAGGTCAGGATTGGCAGGTCGATTTACATGATGAATTGATAGACGGTTTAACCCAATGGTTGAGCGAAGAAAACGTAAAAATCCTTTATAATTAACTTCCAGATTTTAAAAGTTTTAGATCAATGAAAATTAGTTATTTAGATTTTGAGAAGCCAATCTCTGAACTCGAGTCACAAACCGAGAAGCTTAAAGAGACGCATGACAAGAATAAGAATCTTGATATTTCAAAAGAGTTATCTCAACTCGAAACGAAAACTGAAAAGCTACTTCATGAGATCTATGACAACTTAAATGCTTGGCAAATTTCTCAAGTCTCACGTCACCCACAAAGACCCTATACCCTTGATTATATTGAGAAACTTTTTGAAGACTTCGAAGAATTACATGGCGATCGTGCGTTTGCTGATGATCCAGCGATTGTGGGAGGGCTTGCTTCATTTGAAGGGTTGCCTGTGATGGTCATAGGACACCAAAAAGGGCGGGATGTGAAGGAAAGACAATTTCGTAACTTTGGTATGCCAAAGCCTGAAGGTTACCGTAAAGCCTTACGTCTCTATAAATTAGCTGAAAAATTCAATGTACCCATTGTGACTTTAATTGATACCCCTGGCGCTTATCCTGGTATTAACGCGGAAGAGCGCGGTCAATCTGAAGCGATTGCGCGTAATTTATATGTGATGGCAGAACTTAAAGTGCCGATTATCGGTGTTGTGATTGGTGAGGGTGGCTCAGGCGGCGCATTAGCGTTAGGTGTGGTCGATCATCTCATCATGCTCCAATTTGCGACCTACTCAGTTATTTCTCCAGAAGGATGCGCATCCATTTTATGGAAGAGTGCGGATAAGGCATCCGTGGCTGCAGAAACTTTAGGTATTACAGCTACCCGATTAAAAGAATTAGGTCTGGTTGATACGATTCTTCCTGAGCCCTTAGGTGGAGCGCATCGCAACCCTAAAGAGCTTATGGAAACCGTTCGTAAATCTTTAAAAGAGCACTTAACTAAACTTCAAAAGAAAACTTTAAAGCAACTCCTAGACTATAGACATGAGCGCTTACTTAGCTATGGCAAGTTCAAAGAAACCGCTAAGTCACAAAGTTAAAGCCTCTACCCCAAAACAAACTAAACAGCCCTCACTCTTAAATGAAGTGGATAAGGCTTTTGTATCCTTAAATCAATCACACAAGAAGATTAAATCGATGACAGTTGCCTTAAGTGGCGGTGTTGATTCAGTGGCGCTTTTACATCTTTTACATGACTTAAAAAAGAAACATAGCTTCACCTTAAAAGCCTCTCATGTGCATCATGGTTTAAGTCAAAACGCAGACAAGTGGGTCAAGTTTTGTGAGAAGTTATGTGAAAAATTATCAGTACCCTTAGATATTCACTATATCCAATTACCGAAAAAGAAGTCTTTGGGAATTGAGGGGGAGGCAAGACAACTTCGCTATGAAAAGCTTCTTCAATCCAAATCCGATTTAGTCGTTTTAGCCCATCATCAAGATGACCAAGCCGAGACATTTTTATTACAACTTATTCGTGGGGCAGGGGTAAAAGGCTTGTCATCGATGGCGCATTTTGATGACACAAAGAAGCTCTGGCGACCACTCTTAAAAGTGTCTAGATCTGACATTGAAAATTACGCAAAACAACACAAATTAAAGTGGATTGAGGACGAAAGTAACCTTAATATCGACTTTGATCGAAACTTTATTAGATCTAAAGTTTTACCTATACTAAAGAATAGGTTTAGTCATATTATTAAAGTGATTTCTAGATCATCTTCTCATTTAGCAGAAGCGCAAAATTTACTCGATGATTTGGCAAAATTAGATTTAAAAAATTATTTAAAATCAAATAATTACAAACATAAACTTCAAGTAAAGTATTTAAATAAATTATCGCATTCTAGAGCTAAAAATGTACTTCGTTATTGGCTTGAAATGAACAATCAATTAATGCCATCTAAAGATCTTTTAGATGAACTTTTAAGGCAAGTTTTGACGGCTAAAAAAGACGCAGAATTGAAAATTGATCTTTCAAAGGATGTTGAAATTCGTCGTTATAAAGATGAGATTTATATCGTTAAAAAAAAACAAAACTCGCATAAAAATTATGAAATTTTATGGAATGGAGAAAGTGAAATTCTTCTGCCTCATCATAAAAAATTACGATTTAAGAAAGTAAAAGGTAAGGGTATTTCTTTAGCAAAACTTAAGAATAAAAAGTTAAGAATTATGAATCGCCAAGGCGGCGAATCTTTAAAATTGGATATGAATAGACCCACAAAATCCTTAAAACATTTATTTCAAGAATCCAATATGCCACCCTGGGTGAGGGATGGTTTGCCTCTAATTTTTATTGATCACACATTAATTCTTGTGCCCGGTCTTGGCATTTCTTCAGAGCTCAAATCCAAATCAAGTGAAATGGGTTTGGTGATTGAATTGACACCTTAATTTTCGGGAATATTTCCCAGTGGTTTTTATTATAGAAAAAGTAGAATAACGATATCTATTTTGAAGGTGTTGTATGAAGTCTCTTATTTGTTCGCCCAAATCTATCTTGACGATCATTGCGGGTGTATTTATATCCTCCGCTTATGCAGAAAATTTATCAACTTCAACTATTGAGGTTGTGAGCCCCACACCCCTTCAAACACTCGGTGTACCCATTAATGAAGTCCCTGCTAACGTGCAAATTGGTACTTCTCAAGATATTAAATCTCAACAGCCGCTTAGTCTTGCTGATTATATGCAAGATAATTTAAGTGCAGTGAATATCAGTAACGGTACCGGTAACCCTTACCAGCCTGATGTTGAATATCGTGGATTTACTGCCTCGCCTCAAGTAGGCCAACCCGCGGGACTATCCGTTTATTTTGATGGCGTTCGCTTCAATGAGCCTTTCGGGGATATTGTGAATTGGGACCTTATTCCCATGAATGCTATCTCAAGCATTAATTTGATGCCAGGCTCTAATCCTCTCTTTGGACTTAATACATTAGGTGGCGCATTGGCTGTGAACACAAAAAATGGTCAAGATTTTCAGGGTGTTAACTTGACACAGATGTTTGGTTCATGGGGTACACGTAATACCCAATTTGAAGCAGGTGGTATTGATAAAACTCATAATCTGGATTACTTCTTTGCGGGTAATTTTTACGATACAAACGGATGGCGCGAGGGCACCAGTAGCAATGTTAATCAGCTCTTTAGTAAGCTTCGTTGGCACAATGATGCGAATTCAAGTAATTTAGAATTCACAATGGCCCTGGGGGACAACATCATGAATCAGGGGCAGACATTGCCTATGTCGATGATGAATGATCCGAGACAAGCATACACAGGACCAGATTGGGTAAAAAATAAAGCAGCCTTTATTAATATTAAAGGTAGTGATTGGTTATCGGATACAAAATTACTCGAGGGTAATGTTTACTATCGAAGGTCAAATGCAAAATCGATGAATAGTAATGCTCAGCTTCCTAACGATCCTTGCGCACCCGCACCAAGCTCTTTTGGTGGCGACTCTTCTCATTGCTGGACAGGAACTGATGCCAATCCCAATAGCGTTCAAGCCAGCAATGTATACAGTAGCACTTATCAAACTGCCTTAGGGGCCTCAATGCAATTAAGTTCATTAGGCGACCTTCTCGGACATAAGAATAAATTGACAACAGGGGCATCGCTTGATGTGTCCTATGTACGTTTTAATCAAAATACGTTTTTAGCCTCCTTAATTGGTAACCAAACGATTAACGATCCAAGCCTCTCGCCTGGTTACTTTTTAGAAGATGCTGTTAAATTTAGAGCGCGGAATTATTACAGTGGACTTTTTGCAACTGACAACTTTAGTGTGACTGATAAACTTAATCTCACAGCATCGGCTCGATATAATGTAGCGCAGATAAGGCTATCAGGATCAGACAATCAAATTTATGATGCTCAGAGTAATACTGATGGTAGTGGTTATTCTGACCTTAATGGTTCTCATACATACTCCCGCCTTAATCCGGCGGTTGGCTTAACTTACAACCTTGATAAAGCTCTAGGTTTTTATGGTAGCTACAACGAGGGTATGCGCGCTCCAAATGCCATGGAATTAGAATGCGCAGATCCTAGTAAGCCTTGTGCCTTACCTACTGGATTTACAGCTGATCCTAATTTAAAGATGGTAGTAGCCAAGACTTGGGAAACGGGCATGAGAGGGCTTCTTGCAGATAATTGGCATTGGAATGCCGGATTCTTTAGTACCAACACTACTAACGAGATTCAATTTATTCTAGATACTAATAGCACTGGTTACTTTAAGAATGTTGGGATGACCAACCGAAAGGGAGTTGAGTTAGGTACAAGTGGTCGAATTGATAAATTAAGTTTAGCGGCTCGATATAGTTATGTAGATGCAACTTACCAGTCAAGTTTCCAAATGGCGTCTAATTCTGATATAGCGGCGAATGGTCAAGAACAAATTGTCAAAGGTAACCATATGCCTGGCGTTGCTAAGAATAGTCTTAAATTAAGAGCCGCTTATGACATCACTCCTCAATGGAATGTTGGAAGCAATATTGTATTAGCTTCAAGTCAATGGGCTCATGGTGATGAATTTAACCAGGATCCAGCGGGTAAGATACCAGGCTACGGTTATATGAATTTAGATTCTAATTATAAATTTGATAATAATTGGAGTGTATTTGCAAAGGTTAATAATGTATTTGATAAGCAGTATTCAACTTTTGGTATGATTAATAGCAGCATTTATGGCAATGGAAGCTCAGAGTTGTTTGTTACACCTTCACTTCCAAGAGCAGGTTTTGTAGGTGTTACTTATAGCTTTGGTGGCGCTAAAAAATCATCTGTAGAAGCTGACAAGGATTAATTAAAAATTTTATGGAAGTCTTAACGGCTCTTGATTGAGCCGTTTTTTTTTGGATAAAAAGTGTTATGCGTGTAAGCTTTGACTATATTAATTTTAATTAAATTCTGGTTAATCAATTGAGCTTAAAGCTTCGCATTACCTTAATCATCAACCTTCTCTTGCTGCTTATTTTGGCAGTGAGTTCATCACTTACGATTCAAGATGCGAGACGTAATGTTCAAGCTGAAATTCATTCTTCTGAAAAATTAGCTTTGTATCTATTTGAAATCGGCGTAATTAAAAATCCAAAATATCAGACGATAGAGAATGAATTCAAACCTTTTAATCTTCAGAATCTGATTCATATGAGACACATCAAGATTGAATTTTTTAACTTAGAAGGAAAGCTACTAGATAGTAATATTTCAGAAGTGAAAATTGCCAATCAAGCACCCGATTGGTTTGTAAGTCTATTAAGTTCCATTTCAGATCCTTGGGAACCAAAGCGATTGCCTGTTGTGATTCTTGGAGATCATAAAGGGGATATTGTGATATCTCCAGACCCCTCCTACGAGTATGGCGAGATTTGGAATCAGTTAAAAGATACACTTCAATTGATTGGTACTTTTTTTATTTTAATTAATGCACTTATTGTGTGGATCTTATCAAGCGCATTAAATCCTATAGAGCATATTCTTTTTTCGCTTAATCAGCTCGAAGAAGGTAACCTTAAAACAAGAATTCCCCATTTAAAAACAAAAGAGCTAAGGTTGATCGGTCAAAAATTTAATCGCATGGTGAAGATACTAGAAGAGACTATTGTCAAAAATCATACACTATCGCAGCAGTTAATTAATCTTCAAGAAACTGAACGAAAAAAGTTAGCACGTGATTTGCACGATGAATTTGGACAATCCTTAACAGCGATTCACGCGGATGCCGCAGCACTAAAAATACTCGCGAATAAAGAATATCCAAAAATTAAGCCAAGTGTAGACGCTATCAGCCATCTTTCTAAATACCTCATGGAACTTGTAAGTGGCATGTTGGGGAGATTAAAGTTAGGCGTTTTAAGTGAGCTTGGCTTAGAAGAAGGATTGGTTGATTTGATAAAGACATGGCAATTAAGGCACCCAAAAATTAAATTGCAATACGATCTTCATTTAAGATCATTACCAAAAGTGAGCGAAACTATATCGGTATCCACTTATCGTATCGTTCAAGAATGCCTGACAAATATTTCAAGACATGCGAGAGCTAAACACGTCGCTATTCAAATTAAATATGAAGCTAAGAATAAATTAAATCGATTCATCGATATCAATATTCAAGATGACGGCGTTGGTTTTTCTAAACCACATCGTGATGGATTTGGATTACTAGGTATTAAAGAGCGTATTTATGAAATACATGGCAAGATTAATATTATAAGTAAGCCTAAGCTTGGTACTGCATTAAGCATTCAATTGCCCCTACAAAAATAAATGAATAAAAAGATTAAGATCGTTTTGGTTGATGATCATGCTGTAGTCCGAGCAGGGGTTAAGCGTCTTCTCGAACAAGAGGCTTTATTTGATGTGATAGGGGAGGCTGAAAGTGGGGAAAAAGCCTACCAACTTTTTGGTGAGCTTAATCCCGATATCATGGTGATGGATTTATCCATGCCTGGTATGGGAGGCTTGGAAGCCATGCGCCGTATTCTAATGCGCTACGAAAAAGCCAAGATTCTTGTCTTATCGATGCATGAAGATTTATCTTTTGCAAATCAAGCATTGAAGTTAGGCGCTAAAGGCTATCTTATAAAGAATACCGTAGGCGATGATCTAGTAAAATCTATTCAAGCACTATCAAAAGGTGAAGTTTTTTTAAGTGATGAAATCGCAAAAAAAATAGCGATGCAATCTATTGATGGCGACCAAGATCCTATTGATACTCTATCAGCGCGTGAATTTGAGATATTTAGATTGCTTGCAGAGGGTTTAGAAATGGATGCAATTGCCACCACGCTTAATATTAGTTCCAAAACAGTATCTAATTATCAAACCATGATTAAACAAAAGTTGAACATTCATACGCCGGTGGAGCTTATTCGCTATGCGATCAAAGCAGGTGTGATTAAAAATTAAAAGAGGGCTTTTAAGCCTCGTGATATGATTTTAAGTATGAATATTGGTACCCCGTTATCACCAAATGCAACCCGCGTCATGCTTCTTGGCAGTGGCGAACTCGGTAAAGAAGTCATTATTGCGCTCCAGCGTTTAGGCGTTGAAGTGATTGCGGTGGACCGATACGAAAATGCACCTGGTCATCAAGTGGCACATAGATCACATGTCATCGATATGACGAATAGCGAAGCGTTACTTCATCTCGTTAAATCAGAAAAACCCCATTACATCATCCCTGAAATCGAAGCGATTAATACTGACGTTCTAGCTCAAATCGAAAAAAGCGGTGATGCGATTGTGATTCCTACCGTTAAAGCGGTCCAACTCACGATGAATCGTGAAGGCATTCGTGATTTAGCAGCTAACCAATTAAAGCTCCCGACCTCTCCATTTGCTTTCGCTAAAAGTTTAGATGAATTACAAAAAGCCATTGATGATGGTATTGGTTACCCATGTTTTGTGAAACCTACGATGTCATCATCTGGTAAAGGTCAATCCAGAATTGTAGAGGCCTCAAAAGTCAAAGACGCATGGGATTATGCAGCTTCTGCAGGACGGGTGAATAAGGGTGTGGTTATTGTCGAAGGTCAAATCGATTTTGATTATGAAATTACTTTACTTACCGTCCGTGCTAAAAATGAAAAGGGTGACATCGAAACTTTCTTTTGTGAGCCCATAGGTCACAAACAAGAGCAGGGTGATTATATAGAAAGTTGGCAACCACAACCCATGCATGAAGTGGCATTAAAGAAAGCCCGTGATATTGCAAAAAAAATTACCGATGCCTTAGGTGGATTAGGTTTATTTGGTGTGGAACTCTTTGTAAAAGATGATCAAGTGTGGTTTTCAGAAGTGAGCCCACGTCCGCATGATACAGGCATGGTAACTTTAGCAAGTCAGCGTCAGAATGAATTTGAATTACACGCGCGTGCGATTTTAGGTTTACCCGTCAATACAAGTTTATCAAGACCTTCTGCAAGCGCTGTGATATACGGCAATCACGATGCCGATGGTATTCTTTTTGAAAATATCGATCAAGCATTAAATGTTCCAGAATCTGATCTAAGACTTTTTGGAAAACCTACTTCATTTAAACGTCGTCGTATGGGTGTGGCTTTAGCATCCGCTGACAATGTGAGTGAGGCAAGAACTAGAGCCCAAAAAGTATCATCCCTCGTTAAAACATCCGTTTAATTTTTTAATGTCTGAATCTTCAGCATCAACACCCCAATCACTTTATGATTTATTAGGGGGTGAGCCTGATGCGACAAACCAAATCCGTGAAATTGTGGAAGCCTTTTATGATGTGATGGATAGTGACGAAAAAGCAAAAACGATTCGACTCATGCATCCTGAAGATTTAACATCATCGCGAGAAAAACTCTTTATGTTTTTATGTGGTTGGACAGGTGGGCCACAGCTTTATATTGAACGTTACGGTCACCCATTCTTAAGACTTCGTCACTTACCTTTTAAAATAGGGGAGGAGGAACGTGACCAATGGATTTATTGTATGACGAAGGGCATGCTTCATTTAAAGATGGATGAGGCAAAGATAAAAGCGCTTTTAAATGCGCTTTATCCTATCGCTGACTTCATGCGAAATCAGTAATTGTTTTAAGCACGTGCTTTACGTTTGGGACTCTCTGACTTTGAATCAGATGCTCTAAACGTTCTGATACTTGACGGCTTTTTAGCAAAAGCTCTTGGGGCAGACTCACCCCTACTAGCCGGCTTTCGATCGGTTGGTTTTCTGTCGCTAGGCTTTCTATCACTTGGTTTTCTATCACTTGGTTTTCTATCACTGAATGATTTCTTTTCACCAAAAGGCTTTTTATCACCAAACGTTTTTTTGTCGGCATCTGATCTATTAAAGCTAGGTTTTTTATCAGATGTTTTTCCAAACAATCTTTTTTCAACCGCTTTTTTCTCAAAAGGGCTTCTCGGTATTTTGGGCTCTCGACGTGATGAGCTGTCACTATGTTCAGAGGATTTTTTTGGAAAGTTTCTAGCTTCGCTAAATGACTTTTTATCGCCAAATGATTTTCGGTCATTTGGTTTTCTATCCCCGAATGATTTTTTCTCACCAAAAGGCTTTCTATCTCCAAATGATTTTCTATCATTAGAACCGCGTTTACCACCACGAGATTTAGATTTTCTTTCTTCACCTAATTGATCTCGCGATTGCATTTTGGGTTCAAAACCTGCGATCAATTGTGATTCAATTTTGTGACCCGTATATTTTTCAATATCACGTAATGCTTTGCCATCCATGGGAGCCACAAATGAAATCGCGACACCTTCTTTTTTGGCTCTGCCTGTACGACCAATACGATGTACATAGTCTTCTGCAAATTTAGGAAGATCATAATTGATCACATGTGTAATACCATCTACGTCAATACCACGCGCTGCCACATCGGTGGCGACTAATACACTGATATCGCCATGTCTAAATTTAGTGAGTGTGCGGTTTCTTGCACCTTGCGTCATGTCCCCATGTAAAGCACCCGTCTTGTGACCTGCGTTATAAAGTTCATCGGCTAATAAATCGGCATGACGTTTAGTGGATGTAAAAATAATCGTTTGTTTAACGCCCGGTTGAATGAGTAAATGTTCCAGGAGTTTATTTTTATGGCTCAAGTTATCCACGAAATACATATGCTGCGTAATGTTTTCGTGTTTCTCTTTAGAGTGTGAGATCTCAATCGTTTTTGGATTGTGTAGAAGATCTTTTGCGATCTTACTGATTTGACCATCTAATGTGGCTGAGAATAATAAGGTTTGATGTTTGGTATTAATCGCTGTACAGATTTTTTTAACATCAGGAATGAATCCCATATCAAGCATACGATCGGCCTCGTCTAACACCAACATCTGTAAGCGTGATAAATTAATACGACCGCGTTCCATATGATCTAAGAGTCGACCAGGCGTGGCTATCAAAATATCCAAGGGTTGTGACAATAATTTATTCTGTAATGGGTAAGGCATGCCGCCCACGATACTTGTTGTTTTAGCTTTTATAAATGTACCGTACTTACGCGCAGCTTCATT